>ERZ1740070.1229-NODE-1229-length-16207-cov-6.032194_pt1 | contig 16207 bp, 11 predicted proteins | sample MGYA00581734_ERZ1740070 | MGnify/ENA primary metagenome ERZ1740070 (study PRJEB43018, sample SAMN04849744) | marine metagenome | isolation source: floating plastic debris | place: Pacific Ocean | collected 2008-09-01 | study: EMG produced TPA metagenomics...
GTTTCATCTTCTTTACGCCAAGCTGGATCTACAATGCAAATAAATACTAATGCTTCGTTACCACAACTGTGAATAAATTGTTTCGCATTGGGAGGAATGTAGACAGCATCACCCGGTTCTACAATTTGAGTTTCATCATCAATATGCATTTCTCCTTTACCGGTAAGAATATAGTAGACTTCCGAAGTAGTTAAAGAATGCGGTTGGGAAGTTTTCCCAACTGGTAATGTTGCGTGAGCAAAGCTATAACGTAATTCTAAAGATTGTTTATCCGGGTGAAGCAATTCTCGTAGAATAGTGTTATCACCTGCTATAAACTCTGGACAATCTAACAGCTTTTTGACAAACATTAAATATTAGTTGCTGGTGGTTAGTTATTAAAAATTAGGAGGAAGGAATTTTTAAATCCATATTCCTTGTTGCTTCTTTACCCCTAATACAACATTGGATTTGTTTTAGGTTGATAATCCATACATTCTATTGCTTCTTCGGTGTTAGCAATAGAAGGATTAACGGTACATTTCAAACGATAATCATCGGTAAAATATTGGCAGCCCGTACATGGAATCTGATGCATTTGCTGTGCTGTTGCAATTCCATCTTTCGCCGCACTCCACATACTCCAAGCGGCTAAAATAACTAATGACCAAGCACAGACAAAGCAAATGGGCACTAAGAAAGGTCGAATCGCATTAACTAAGCAATAAAGTATTTGAAACACGACTTCAAGGGTTTTGGATTTTAGATTGAGAGTTAGGAGTTATGAGTTATGAGTTATGAGTTAATAATTATCTCGCCCAATACCCCATTTTCATAACCTAATAATTGATTAAACACCCGAATGACCGAGGGCGATACCCGCGATTAACATTCCTAAAACTAGAAATGGTTGGGCACTAGCTTGATATTTTACATCGTTTTCTAAGGGGTCGCGCAAGAAATACATATCTTGCAATGTGATTTGAGGAATTATTAATAAAACTAGTATTGCTGCATACAAATTCTGATGTATGTACACAAGATATCCTGCAATCAACATTTGAAAAATATCAATCATTCCCGCGCAGATGAAAGCGGCTTTTTTTACTCCAAAGACTACCGGTAAGGATTTCAGTCCGAATTGCTTATCACCTTCTACGCTCTTGAAGTCATTAACAATGGCGATTCCCAATCCTGCCAAACTATATACGACAGTAAATACTACTACTTTCCAATTTAGTTCGCCAAATAATGCATGACCCGTACACCAAGGAAAAGCAATATAGCTTGCACCGAGAGCGTAGCCACCTAACCAACCGTTTTGTTTCAATTTTAAAGGTGGTGCCGAATAAATATAGGCTATTAATACACCTAATACAGCGATAACCGAAATTGTGGGAAACTCATTTCCTGCCCATCTATCTAAAGCAAAAGCTAAACCCAAACCGGCAATCATTAATACCCAAATTTGGGTAATTACCTGGGGTAAAGGAATCGCACCGGAAGGAATTGGACGATAGGGTTCGTTGACTGCATCAATTTCGCGGTCATAATATTCGTTTAAAGTTTGGGTATAACCCGCTAAAATTGGGCCTGCAAGTAACATACAAGCAGCCGACTTGAGAACATTTTCTAAAGTCCAGATATAGTTACCCGAAGAAGCAGCACCACAGACAACTCCCCAAATTAGAGGAATCCAGGTAATCGGCTTCATTAGCTGCAAACGAATCTTCCAAATAGAATTTTCACCAGACGCTGCACCCTTCATTCCTAACAGCTGTCTGGTTTTAGCACTACGATTATCTTCTGACTTTGATTGAGTTGATTCAGACATTTTTTTTTATTAGTAATTGGTAATTGGTGAAGCACTGCGTTGCCGAGGTTCCCTCCGTTGTAGCAAGTGCTGAACCCGAAGAGTAATGGGTAATTGGTAATTGCTAGTTGATAGCTGTTGAGGATTACTAGTTAGGAACGAAGTAAAATTTTCAACCTATTACCTATTACCTATTACCCATTACCTTACTCCCTTGTTTTAAAACGAAATTATCAAATATTGGTTCTGGAATTTCGCTCCTGCGACGGGTTTACCGCTCAGGGCTGTCGGTAATAATATATTTCTTCTTTGGTCTCCTGCTTCTATGGTAACTTCTGGCCCATACTGAGTTAGTTTGACTTGTTTTTTGTCAAACCCTGGCAAGAATAACTTTACCTGACGAGCGTTCACATCAATTTCTATAGGTTTGGGAGCTAGTTGCGTCTGCGCTGTAAAGTCGGGGAGAGCATCTATTAATGGCTGCCAATTACCTTCTTGAATATCTGGGATATTGCTTACTTGCAACGGGGCAAAGTCTTCAGAGACATTTGAATTTCCATCTTCTGAAATAACAATAACACCACCAATAGTTAAACCAACCTGTTGAGCGCTTCCCCAAAGGTAGCGACTTGTTACTACTTCCATGGGGTCTGGGGTTGTTACCAAGAAAGCGCTGAACTGTTGGGGATTGGCTAAAACTTGTTTACCTTTGTCCAAGATGTTATTTGCTTGGTTTGTAGGTTGAGCAAAGTTATCTGCTGTAGGATTGACGTTAAGGAAGGTAGAAATCAACGGTTGAATAAAAGGTGAATCCGAGATTGCCTTACCCAAATCCGAGTTGATAAACAATTGTCGGAAACGACGCACGTACCAACTGATAGATTCAGGCATTCCCAACATTCGTAAGGTGTTTAAATCACCTGTTCCGTTGTAAACAATTACGTCATATTTACCGCTTTCAAAATATTCGCGGATAGCATTCAGTGCCAAAGCGCCATCCATCCCAGGTAAGATTGATAATTCTTGCCCGTATACATCTTTGAGAATAGGTGTTTTGAGATATTGCGCTTCAAGTTTCTTCACTTCTTCCCAATTGCGCTCTAACAACACGGAAGATTGAAACTGCACTGCTTGTAAATTAGCACCAATCTCTTGAGGGTCAGGACCTAAATCCGCACTCAACATAACGGGTAAAACGGGTTCTGCACCACTTGCCAAAAGAACCCGCTTTCCTTGATTCGCCAGTGATTTAGCAGACGCGATCGCAATTTTAGTTCGAGCCGCGCTGCTTTCACCCAAAAAGGTTAATATCTGGGACATTTTATAATTTCCAATTTCAGCCCTTACAATCAACTCCAAGTTAACAGCAGATTTGTTAAGAAACTTCCTTCTATTGCACTAATTTGAGTTCATCTTCAAAAAACCAAGTGGCAGAATTGTCATCAAACTTAACCACACAGCCAACACCCTTACCATCAGTTATCTTGAAACCTTCGATTGTACCGACCTTTCCCAACTTGTTAGATGTGCTTCCAGAGGATAAACGGTCGCGTAAACGAATTACCTTAACTTTTTGTCCTACTTCCATGCCGATTTTAATAATGCACTAAACCAAGACTAAGTTTAGCTGAATTAGGGACTTCTGGGAAAGATAGGGAGTTAGGAGTTAAGAGTTAGGAGTTATTAATAAAAAGTTATCAAAATATTTGTAGTGGAGTGCCTCGCTCCCTTAAGCACTTCTAAAATATCCAATTTCCAATTCCCCATGCCCAATCCACTATACACAAAACACAATTAAACATTAAGTTTTACAATTAATGAAAAATTTTGATTAAAAATAATTGTTAATAGAAGCATTTATAAACTTTTCTTAAAATATATTTCCTGTAGAAAGTTGCTTGCAAAGAAGAATAATTCAGGTTGATAACGCTTATAAGTAGGATTTGACTTAGAAATTGACCGCTAGTTACTAAACTGATTATTAAGGTGTGAGGAGTCTGAAGTTTATGCGAGCAATTCATTCAGTTGTCCGTATTTCAGGTAGGTTAAGACGTATTCTACCAATTAGCGAGCAATGGTGGACAAAGTTCGACTTGTTAAGAACTTTGGTTAGAAGAGATTTGGAAGCACGGTATAAGGGTTCGGTTTTAGGTAATTTATGGTCTTTGGTTAATCCACTGTCCCAATTACTGATTTACACTTACGTGTTTTCCGTAGTCTTAAAGGTAAAATTAAGCCTGAAAGGTTTACCCGCAAATGAAAATGTGTCGTTTGGACTTTGGCTGTTTGCAGGATTGCTTCCTTGGATTGCTTTCAGTACTGGTTTAACTCAATCTGCCAGTTCGGTAATAGGTCAGCCTAATTTAGTCAAAAAAGTCGTTTTCCCTCTAACCTTATTGCCTCTGGTACCTGTTTTTTCGGCTTTTATTGAGAGTGCTTTTGGCTTAATAATGCTGATTTTCTTTGTCGCTTTGTCTTCAGGGACTTTACATACAACATTGGCGTTTTTACCTTTGGTTTGGATACCGCAGCTATTAATCACGGCTGGCTTCGGTTACTTAGCCGCAGGATTAACCGTGTTTTTACGTGATATCCCGCAAACTTTAAATGTTATTCTAAATATTTGGTTTTATATTACGCCAATAGTTTACCCAACAACATCAATTCCAGAAAGTTGGCGAAACTGGGTATTATGGTTAAATCCATTGGGAGCGATTGTAGAGGTTTATCGCGATTTTGTTTTAACAGGGGAGGTGAAGCATTGGGGGGAATTGGGAGTAGCTTTTACTATATCGGGAATTGTCTTTGTTGTCGGTGTTTTAGTATACCGGAAGTTGCGTCCGGCTTTTGCGGATGTTTTGTAGAATAATGCATTTTAATTAGATTGTATAGCTTAATTCTAATTGACTAATAACCTATGTATGATTCTCTATTAAATACTCTGTAGGTGGAAAAATAAGTATACAAAGTTATTCCGGATACATTATTATTGCCAGAGAATCTATTGGTGTCGAGTGTGGTGTGTAAGTTGTAGGATTTAGAAGATTATGAGTGAAGAAATTGCGATTTCACTCCAGAATATCTCAAAATGTTTTAAACGGTATGCTCACCCTGTAGACCGTTTAAAGGAGATTTTATTACCTAAGAAAAGTTATGCTCGAGAGTTTTGGGCTTTACGAGATATTAATTTAGAAATACCCAAGGGACAAACTATTGGAATTGTCGGACGTAATGGTTCGGGTAAAAGTACGCTTTTACAGATTATTGCTGGAACTTTAACACCTACCACAGGTGAGAAAATTGTTAAAGGAAGAATTTCGGCACTTTTAGAATTAGGAAGCGGTTTTAATCCAGAGTTCACGGGAAGACAAAATGTGTTTTTCAACGGAAGACTTTTGGGTTTGAGCCAAGAAGAAATTGAAAATAGATTTGATGAAATAGCTGGATTTGCAGATATCGGAGACTTTATCGAGCAACCGGTCAAGACCTATTCTAGTGGTATGTTTGTTCGCTTAGCGTTTGCGGTTGCGGTAAATGTAGATCCAGAGGTTTTGATTGTAGATGAAGCTCTTGCTGTTGGAGATGTGGTTTTTCAACATCGCTGCATGAGAAGAATGCGTGCTTTGATGGATTCTGGAGTTACAACTTTGTTTGTTTCTCACGATTCTGGTGCGATTAAAACGTTATGTAATTCAGCAGTTATGATTCATGATGGGGAAATTTATACTAAAGGGTTACCTAATGCTGTTACTATCGAATATTTAAAATTAGTTACGGATTTAGAATTAGGTTTAGTTCCAGCAAACCTGGAAAGTAATTTTTCAGATACAGCCAATGAGGTTATTAACTCAAATCAAGAGCAATTTTCAGGAGTATTACCTAATAACAGTCAAGTAACTATTATCGATAAAAACTCTGAAAAAGCATCACGTCGGGGAAGCGGAAAAGCCAGAATTGATAGTATTAAATTGTTAAATAGCTTCGGTGAAGATATTGGTGAAAATACTATTTTTGCTTTTAATGAAGAAATTATTTTATCAGTTAAATTAAAAACATATGAGTATCTTGAAAGCTGTATTGTAGGTTTCTTCATTTGTGATAAAAACGGTAACGAAATAATTGGTAGTAACACATTTGAAGAAAATATCAAAATTGATAGATTACAGCCAAATGAAGAATTAGAAGTTGATTTTAAATTTAAATTACCTTTAAGACCGAATTCTTACAGTGTAACAGTTGCTGGAGCAGAAAATTATGAAGCGTTGACGTTTGACTGGATTGACAATGCAGTTGTATTTCAAGTTTTACCTCCGAGTACTGGAAAAAACATTCATGCTTTGGTAGATCAGCCAATAATAGTCACAGTAAATAAACAAATTTATCCTACTCCTGTATAACCAGTTTGAAAATATAATTATTAAATATTTTAGTTATGAGTGAAAATTGGTATAAAGATTATTCAAGTATAGAATTGCATAGTGAGGAAGCATTAGGAACAAATAATTCTTTAGGTAAAATGTTAAGTTTTATTGGGACTAATAAGCTAGTAGTTGATTTTGGCTGTGCTAGCGGTTATTTTGCACAATTACTCACTACTAAAGGCTGCATAGTGACAGGAATAGAAATTAATCCTGAAGCTGCTAAATTAGCAGAACAATATTGTCAACAAGTAATTGTTGCCGATTTAGACTTTGTCAGTCTACAAGAAATTTTGCCAAATCAACATTTTGATGTGGCTATTTTCGGTGATGTATTAGAACATCTTCGCAACCCTTGGCAAGTGCTAAAAGAAGCAAAAACAATACTTAATCCCGATGGATACGTAGTCGCTTCTATTCCCAACATTGCTCACGGTTCAATTCGCTTGGCTTTATTACAGGGAAAATTTGAATACTCGGAATTAGGTATTTTAGATAATACTCATCTACGGTTTTTTACTCGTAAAACCGTAAATGATTTATTCAATAAGTCAGGATATTTAATAGAGTTAACTGATAGAACAACACTGCCGATTTTTACTGATAACTCTTTAGTTCCAGAAGTCAATCAGCATGAGTTCAATTTGGAAACAATACAAAAACTTGAAGCAGATAAGGATGCTCAAACGTTGCAATTTATTATTAAAGCAGTACCCTCTTCTATCGAAAAAAAATATGCTATTCTTCACGAGCAACATTGCAAATTATTGGAAAGAGAGCAGGAGTTGCTGTCTGAGGTACAATCATCAGAAGTAAAGCTAGAGCAATCGCAATCTCAACTGCAAAATAGACAAGCAGAATTAGAACTTTTTCAAACTGAAGTAAAACAAATTCAGGCGGATTTAGAACAATCGCAATCTCAACTGCAAAATAAACAAACAGAATTAGAACTTTCTCAATCTGAATTGCAGCAAAGCCAGGAACAATTACAACAGTCTCAGTTAGAGCTAGAGCAAATTAAAACTCAATTAAATCAGTCTCGCTCCGAATTTCAGCAAAGTCAGGCTTTAATCGCAGCCATACAAACAAGCACATTTTGGCAACTTCGCCGCGTGTGGTTCAAATTTAGAAGTGCGATAGGAATAAAAGATGAAGCAAAACCTTTATTGGCTTTTCCCGAACGTAGAAGAAATCAAATAGAGAAACTGAAGTGGACATGGAAACAGCAGGGAACAAAAGGAACAGTTTCTTTTCTGCAAAAATATATTCGCAACAAAATTAAACAGAGAACCAGCTATCAGGAGTGGATTGAAGAAAATCGTTTACATAAGTTAGATATTATTAAAGCTAAGCGAGAGATAGAAAAATTCGCTTTCAAACCCAAATTTTCTGTAATTGTACCCGTTTACAACGTAGAACAAAAATGGTTAGAAAAGGCGATAGAATCAGTTCGCAATCAAATTTATCCTTATTGGGAACTTTGTATAGCCGATGATGCATCTCCAAAGCCGCATATCCGCTCTGTTTTGACTAAATACAGCAAATTAGACTCGCGGATAAAAGTTGCATTTCGCGAGCAAAACGCTAATATTTCGGCAGCTAGTAATTCAGCTTTAGAGTTAGCTACTGGAGAATATATTGCACTTCTAGATCATGATGATGAACTAGCAGTTGATGCTTTATTTGAAAACGCAAAGCTAATAAATCTTCATCCAGATGCAGATTTTATTTACAGTGATGAAGATAAAATAGACACTTCAGGAAATCGCCTAGATCCATTTTTTAAACCAGATTGGTCACCCGAGTATTTTCATTCTTGCATGTATACCTGCCATCTCGGCATTTATCGTAGTAGTCTCATCCGAGAAATTGGCGGTTTTCGTAGCGAATACGATGGTTCGCAAGATTATGACCTCGTACTCCGAGTTATAGAAAAAACTCAAAATATTTACCATATCCCAAAAATTTTATATCACTGGCGGATTATTCCTGCTTCTGTTACTTCTGGGGAAGAAGCAAAGCCTTGGGCATATATTGCAGCCCGCAAAGCATTAGAAGCAATGCTCGAACGCAGTCAATATTCGGGAACAGTAGAAGAAACAACTCGGTCAGGTTTTTGGCGAGTTCGTCGCGATATTGTGGGAGAACCCCTAATTAGCATTGTTATTCCTAGCGGTGGGACAGTTAAAGATACTCCTAAAGGTTCTTTATGCCTTCTCGAAAACTGTATTAATAGTATCCAGAATTTAAGTAGCTATCGCAAGTTTGAAATTGTAGTGGTTGATGGATACGATATTCCACAATCAACTTTAGATAGAATTGCGAACGATAATGTAGAACTAGTCCGGTGTCGCGAACCGTTCAATTTTTCGATGCGAATTAATATGGGTGCAGCAAAAGCCAAAGGACAATTTGTGCTACTGCTTAATGATGATACAGAAGTCATCACCCCCGACTGGTTAGAGTCAATGCTGGAATTTGCTCAGCAAAAGGAAATTGGTGCAGTTGGAGCAAAACTTTTTTATCCGGATGGAAAAATACAGCACGCTGGTGTAATGGTTCTTGATGGTAATCCAGGTCATGCTTTCCACGGTATGGAAGGAGACCATCCCGGCTATTTTTGTTCAAATATTGTTAATAGAAATTATATTTGCGTGACTGCTGCTTGTTTGATGATGCGAAAAGAGGTATTTGAAGAATTAGGAGGACTCGACGAAAGTTTTCCTTTAAACTATAACGATGTGGACTTATGCCTAAAAGCTCACCAAGCAGGATACCGTAACGTAGTCACACCATATGTTCAACTTACTCATTACGAATCAGCTAGTCGTGCCGAAGGATTAAGACCGGGAGAATGGGAGCAGCTAAACGATAGATGGAATAGCTACTTGGAAAGTTTGAACGGCGACCCTTTTTATAATTGTAATCTCTCTTGCAAAAATGCTAATTTTGAACTACTTTAAATATTTTGTAGGGAATTATACATAAAAGCAAACAGTCTCATGCTGAGTTGCCAACAAAAAGATTTATGGGATGAAAATGAATATTTGATTTTACCAATGATTTTACTGCAAAGCAGATAGAAACAATAATTACTTATAAATAATATTCCCTAGCATTCTTTATTGAATAATTAATATAGAACTGCACTATAAGAATGCTTAATTGTCATAATTCAAATGAAAACTTATTTAGAAGTTTCCTCAAATAAATGGCTAAATCGGGCAACTAATGAAAACAACAATCAAACAATTAAAATTTTGCATTTTACCTGTAGCTAAGTTAATATTTTTCCTTGCCTTTATTGCTTATATTCCACTACCTGCTGGAGTAAATACGGGTTTAGATCCATCTTGGCAGTATGCAATTAGTCGTGTTGCAGAAGATAAATTAACTTTTGGGCAAGATATCATATTTACATATGGGTCATTTGGGTATCTAATTCATGGTTCTGTATTAAACAACAACTTTCTATCTATTTTTAGTTTTAGATTTGCAGTACACACTGCTCTTTTTATAGTCACTCTCCTTAAAAGTTTAGAAATAAAGATAATTTTTTATCAAATACTATTATTATTTAGCGTTGTTGTAAGTTATCAAATTGGGCCATCTACTGATTACGAAATTATTTTTGCATTTATTACACTCTTATCATTAGATATGATTAGAGATTCAAAATGGATGCGATGGTGGTCATTAGGCTTAGGTGCAGTTGCTGGTTTCTGTTTATTAACTAAATTCACTGTAGGAATTTGTACAGTTGGTCCTCTTGTATTAATCCTCAGCGGTCATATTTATAATTCTTTCAAATCAAAATCAAATATTTTTTTCTATATTTCCTGTTTATTCAACGCTACTATTGCATTTATATCGGTTGCTTTTTTGCTTGTAGACTATAACTTTTTATCTAATTTTATTCAAATATTAGTTTGTTTTATCTGTGCAATTGCATTTAGTCTTTTATCTCGGTTATTACTAAAAAATCATCAGTTTACAAAAGATAAATTCAACTATAAAGATATTCTCAGCACTCAAAATATAAGCTTGCTTATTTTCTATTTATCATTCATTGCTTTCCTAGTAATCAATATTTTATATAACTCACCTGCATTATTTAATTTTATTAAAGGTTCATTAGAAATCTCCTCTGGTTATTCCAGCGCTATGAGTATTATTGGCTCGAACTTAGAGGTTATATTTGCGGTATCGCAATTTTTGTTGATTTCTATACTACTTATCATATTGACAAAAGAAAACCCTAAAAATTTAGGTTTGTATTTAAGTTTAGAATTTATTTTATGGCTAACATTTAAACATGGATTTATTCGTCAAGATAGCCATGTTTTTATGTTTATATGTTCTACACCATTAATAGTCATACTTTGTACAAATCATATTAAATCAATAAGGACTAGTAGAGTACTGTTATTAATACATAGCTACGCAATTTTCTTCTTCTTTATATATTCTATTGTTCCTCATCCGTTCGACCAATATAGAAATATCTCTTCATTTCAAGCTTTACAACCTCATAATTTTGTGACAAAAATATCTACTCTTTTCAATATTGATAAATTTCATAACAGTATTCAAAAACATAGTTTGGAGAACCTAGAGGTCATCAAACTACCAAATGAAATTAAGAATAAAGTTGCTAACAAATCAGTTGATATTATTCCTTGGGAATTATCATTAGTAAAAGCAAACAACTTGAATTGGAAACCCAGACCAATAATTCAATCTTATTCGGCATACACTGAATTTCTAGATAGTAAAAATTATAAAAATATAATTGATTTTCCCAGAGATAATATATTTTATAGTTTTTATACTATTGATGAAAGACATCCGTTTTTCGATGAGCCTAAAACATTTTTTAATATTTTTTGCAATTATCAATTTTCTTCACATATAAGTGAGTTTAATACAAACGTATTTTTTGACAACATGATTCTGTTAGAAAAACGTGATTCCAATATTTGTTCTACTGGAAAAATGTTCAACAAAACTTTTATTAATTGGAATCAAGAAGAAGTTTTAGAATTTAATGATGCGGCTATCGTCCGTGCTAAGGTCAAAATAAAATATTCTTTATTAGGTAAAGTATATAAAACAATATTTAGAGTTCCACCACTACATATTAAGGTTAATTATAGCAATGGTAATATATCTCAATATAGAATCATTGCCGAAAATGCAGAAAACGGAATCATTATTAGTCACCTGCCAAACTCAATCTCTGAAGGCTTATCTTTGTTTGAAGGAAAACTACCATTCAAAGTCAAATCTTTTTCTTTAGTTACAAAAAATAAGTTTTTATATTCACCAAATATCGAAGTACAATTTATAACTTATAATCTTAGAGATTCATCAATTCAACAAGCAAAATGGATAGATGAATCAAAATTAAAAAATATAAGTTTTCAGACAGAGAATGATAATGGATACTTCAGCAATTTTGATAGCAATAATGAAAGTACTTTTGTTTTAGATAGTCGAAGGCAAGTTATTAATATTGGAGATGTAATTAGAATCTATGGGTGGACATTTGATCCAAGAAATACACAAAACTCATTATGGGTACTAGTTACTGATGCAAAAACTAAAAAGATAGTAGGAATAAATCAAACAGGTATTTTTAGACGAGATGTAGCTAAACATTTCCAAAAAAAAGAATATTTGAATTCGGGATGGGTAGTTAAAGTTCAAAGCGAAAAGTTAGGTAAAGGAACTCATGATTTAAAAGCATGGATTTACGACCCAAGCAACAATTATGCATCAGCAATGAATGGTACATACCACATAGAAATAAAAAAATAATCTGAACTTGAAAATTTATAAATTATGCTCAAAAAAATATTTCAACCTAAAGTATTAAAGTTTTTAGTAGGTGGCGGAATTGCAGCAATTGTCAATTTGTTACTTATATTTTTATTAATTGAAAGACTAGATTTCAATACTCCTATATTACGCAATATTGCTAACATTATATCAATTGAAATTTCTCTAGTATTTAGTTTTTTTGTATATAGAATTTGGGTATGGACGGGAGGTGTTTGGACTTTCCGAGAAGTGGTATTAAGACAGCTGCCGCTTTATCATATATCTGCTGGGGCAGCAGTGATTATTCGAGTTTTAATCTTGTTTCCTATTTTAGATTGGTTGGGAGTTAAATATACAGTCAATACAATTATTGGAGTACTTTTGAGTGCATCTATTAATTATTTAATTAGCGACAGGTTTGTATTTAAATCTCCAAAAAAGAATAATTTCCATCAAGCACAAAGTTCTTCTGGGGTATATTATCCAGAGTCTTTAGCCCCAGCACTATCACCCGACAATCTATCAAAAAATAAAGGAAATAAGGCTAATTTAACTCCAATAAATACTCTGTCAATAGTCGTTCCAGCTTACAACGAAGAAGACTGCATTACCTCAACAGTTTATAGCATTACTCAGTTTCTCGAACAGAAAAATATCAGCTATGAGATTTTAATTGTAAATGACAATAGCCGCGATAATACAGAGCATATATTGCAGAATTTACATTCTGAAAATAATCGAGTACGTTATATAAATAACTATTATCCTAATGGTTTTGGTTTTGCTGTTCGCTGCGGCTTAGAAAATTTTCAAGGTGATGCAGTTGCAATTGTAATGGCTGATGGCTCTGATGCACCGGAAGATATCGTATCGTACTACGAGAAATTGAGAGAAGGCTATGATTGCATTTTTGGTTCTCGATTTATTAAAGGTGGTAAGGTAATTGATTATCCCAGCCATAAGTTAATTGTAAATCGATTAGCTAATTTGTTTATTCAAATTTTATTCGGGTTAAATTTTAACGATATAACAAACGCCTTTAAAATTTACCGTCGGGAAGTTATCGAAGGTATTTCACCATTGATATCTCATCATTTCAATTTGACTGTAGAAATTCCTTTAAAATCTATTGTCAGGGGTTATAATATCGCCACTGTTCCTATTACATGGAAAAATAGAGTCGCAGGAGTTTCTAAGTTAAAGTTGAAAGAAATGGGTAGTAGATACTTGTTTATAGTTCTGTACATCTGGCTAGAAAAACATTTATCTCGCGGAGACTATCATCGTAGAAAAAAAATATCTGTAATAAATTCAAACGCAAAATCTAATGCCTGAAAGTATTCTTATCCTCGGAGGTGCTGGTTTTGTTGGCAGTTCCTTAGCTATTGGGTTAAAAAAAAACTACCCTCAATGGAATATCATATGTTTCGATAACCTACGAAGACGAGGTTCGGAATTAAACCTTAATAGGTTAAAAGAATTAGATATTAAGTTTGTTCACGGTGACATTCGTTTGTCTGCCGATCTTGAACCAACGATGTTTGATGTTGATACGATTATTGATTGTTCTGCCGAACCATCTGTTTTAGCTGGATTTGCTTCTCCACAGTATGTTTTGCAAACAAATTTATTAGGAACAATTAATGCTCTCGAACTTGCCAGACAAATTCAAGCACGTTTTCTGTTTCTTTCTACTAGTCGTGTTTATCCAATTGAAACACTCAAGTCAATCAAATATACCGAACAAAAAAATCGTTTTTCTATAAATCCGGATCAAAATGTACCTGGAGTATCTCAACTCGGTATAGCAGAAAATTTTCCATTGCAAAGCTACCGCTCTCTTTACGGTACTACCAAGCTTGCTTCTGAAATGCTGATTGAGGAATACCGTCATGCTTATGGTTTAGAAGCAATTATCAATCGTTGTGGAGTAATTACCGGACCTTGGCAAATGGGTAAAGTTGACCAAGGTGTTTTTGTTTTGTGGGTAGCAGCACATTACTTTGAAAAATCTCTTAGTTACATTGGCTATAACGGTACTGGTAAACAAGTTAGAGATTTATTACATATTGATGATTTATTAAGTCTGATTAATTATCAGTTAAAACATTTTTCCCAATTAAATGGTGATGTTTTAAATGTTGGTGGAGGTGCAGATAATAGCTTGTCTCTATTAGAGAGTACTAAAATATGCGAAGAAATTACTGGTAAGTCTATTCAAATTAAATCCAAAGCAACAACAAGGCAAGGCGATATTCCAATTTTTGTCACAGATTCTTCTCAAATAATTGCGAAAACTGGTTGGAAACCAACTATTAATCCTAAGCAAACTCTAAAAGATATTTATGAGTGGATATTAGAAAATGAAATGATGCTTAAGCCCGTACTATCTTAAACTATTAATAATTTTTTGAACTGTGTGAGGTTGATTTTATGGCTACTGTGATTGTTACTGGTTCCGCAGGTCTAATTGGTTCGGAGTCTGTTAATTTTTTTGCTCAAAAAGGTTTCAATATTGTAGGCATCGATAATGATATGCGTGCAGTATTTTTTGGCGAGTCCGCTTCAACAAGTTGGAATCGTCAAGTACTACAGCAAAAATATCAAGACCGCTATCAACATTATGATATTGATATCCGCGATAGTAAGGCAGTAGAAAGTCTATTTCAAGAATATTCTTCGGATGTTACTCTTATTATCCATACAGCTGCACAACCTTCTCATGACTGGGCAGCTAAAGACCCTTTCACAGATTTTACAGTTAATGCTAATGGAACATTAGTATTATTAGAAGCGACTAGAAAATATTGCCCTCATGCAGTTTTTATCTTTACTTCGACTAATAAAGTATATGGAGATACACCTAACAATTTACCGCTTATAGAGTTAGAGAATCGTTGGGAAATTAGCCCCAATCATAAATATGTGAAGGGTATAGATGAATCAATGTCAATAGATAATTCTAAGCATTCTTTATTTGGTGCATCAAAAGTTGCCGCTGATATTCTAGTGCAAGAATATGGCAAATATTTTGATATGAAGACAGCTAGTTTTAGAGGAGGTTGTTTAACCGGACCAAATCATTCTGGCGCGAAGCTGCATGGTTTTCTAGCGTACTTGATGAAATGTACTCTTTCTGGCGATAACTATACTATATTTGGCTATAAAGGTAAACAAGTTAGAGATAATATACACAGTTATGATTTGGTAAATGCTTTTTATCATTTCTATCAAAATCCAAAATGTGGAGAAGTTTATAATATTGGTGGCTCTCGTCATAGTAATTGTTCTATGTTAGAAGCAATCTCAATTTGTGAAAATGTTGCAGATAAAAAGCTTAAATATAGTCATACTGATAAAAATCGTAGTGGCGACCACGTATGGTATATTTCAGATGTAAGCAAGTTTAAGAACCACTATTCTACATGGGAATATAAATATAATATTCAAGATATTATTACAGATATTTATCACGCTCAGTCCAATAGATTACAACATCAGACAGTCTGCATTTAATAAGTCGAAAATTGAATAATTAAAACTAAAAGCCTAATACCATTTCTTTATAAAGATGCGCCGAATTAAGCCAACGTAGGTTGTGAGACTAGTTTGGGGTGTCGGTTTCGCGACGAAACTAGCGAACCCGAAGGGGCTTTGTTGTTATAGCCCCAGCCTTCTAGGCTGCGGGTGATTGAGCGCAGTCTCATACAGAATTGGTATAAATAAATTTAGGCTTTTAGTTTTGAATAAAAAAATACTATTATGAAAACGCTAAAATTAAAATGTAACTATAGTCATTCCTGCGGCAAAAATAGATGATAGTGCGTTAACGTACTAAGGAAATTAATTGGAATGACTGTACGATTAAATCTATTAAATTAATACATCTATACAAATTTATAATGGAAAATACTGAATATAGCTCGTTTTATAGCCCTCCTGCCAACTAAGAATGCTAATGATTATAATTAATTATCAGTTAATTTTAGAAGGATATCCTAATCCTATTAATATTGAATCATCAGATGCTAAAACTTTGAAAAAGACTTTATAACTAGATAAAGAAACACTTATTGAGATTACTTTTAACATTTATCTAGCAATTCGGCAAATTGGCAACCCAAACAAAATAAAAATATCTACAATCAACTGGAATAATCAAAACTGGCATTAA
>ERZ1740070.1230-NODE-1230-length-16199-cov-7.519574_pt1 | contig 16199 bp, 16 predicted proteins | sample MGYA00581734_ERZ1740070 | MGnify/ENA primary metagenome ERZ1740070 (study PRJEB43018, sample SAMN04849744) | marine metagenome | isolation source: floating plastic debris | place: Pacific Ocean | collected 2008-09-01 | study: EMG produced TPA metagenomics...
ACCGACTCGGCTGTGCGGATCACACATGCGCCGACGGGGATCGTCGTTACAAGCTCGGAAAAGTCTCAGCACCAGAACCGCGATATCGCGATGAAGGCCCTGAAATCGCGCCGTTATCAGTTGGAGCTGGACCGCCGGAACGCCGCCGGGAACGAAATGCACGAGAACAAGGGCGATGCAGGCTGGGGCAACCAGATCCGGTCCTATGTGCTGCAGCCTTACCAGATGGTCAAAGACCTGCGCACCAATTTCGAGACGTCAGACACCAAGGGCGTGTTAGACGGTGACCTCGACGGGTTGATGGCGGCCACTCTGGCGCGCGGCACAACGGTTTTAAAGAACGCCGCACGCGAGCCCGAAATTGTTGACCTTGCGCAATGTCTGAGAAAGATGGGCGCGCAGATTGAGGGCGAGGGCACGTCTGAGATCACAATTCAGGGTGTTGATCGCCTAGGTGGGGCAACGCACCGGGTGGTCACGGACCGGATCGAGTTGGGCACGTATATGTTGGCCCCGGCGATCTGTGGTGGTGAGGTGGAGTGTCTTGGCGGCACCATCGACCTGTTGGCGGCTTTCTGCGAAAAGCTCGACGCGGCGGGGATTTCCGTGGAAGAGACGAAAGACGGTCTCAAAGTGTCACGAAAGAACGGACGTGTGTCGGCGGTGGACGTCACTACTGCGCCGTTTCCTGGGTTTCCGACAGACTTGCAGGCCCAGATGATGGCGCTTTTGTGCACCGCGGACGGCACGAGTGTTCTGGAAGAGAAGATCTTTGAGAACCGTTTCATGCACGCACCAGAACTGGCGCGTATGGGGGCAAAGATTGACGTGCAGGGTGGTCATGCGACCGTGACAGGTGTCGAAAGTCTGCGGGGCGCGCCCGTGATGGCGACAGATCTGCGGGCATCTGTGTCGTTGATTCTTGCAGGCCTCGCGGCTGAAGGGGACACGATTGTCAGCCGGGTGTACCATTTGGATCGCGGCTATGAGCAGGTGGTGCGCAAGCTGTCCGCAGTTGGCGCCAAGATCGAACGGGTGAAAGAACAGTGAATACAGACGCATCATTCGAAGACGGTGCAGAAAAGCCGCTGCGCTTAGTGGCGATGGACGGCGAAGACCTGAAAGTTTTGTCTGCGCTGTGTCAGGATGCGGTGTTTCCGGCTACCGAGATGCAATGGCAGCCTAAGCAGCAACGCTTTGGCATTTTGCTCAATCGCTTTCGTTGGGAGGACGTGCCGCAGGCCGAACGCGCTGGGCGCAAGCCCGAACGTGTGCAGTCGGTTTTGGCGATCCAAGATGTGCAGCGCGTGGCCAGTCAGGGCATTGACCGTGCGGATGCAGATACTGTGCTGTCCTTGCTGGCGGTGGAGTATGACGCTGACGCAAATGCGGTACATCTGACACTCGCTGGTGATGGGGGCATACGGTTGATCGTCGAGGACCTAGACGTGTCGTTGCGAGACGTCACGCGGCCTTATTCGGCGGTGTCGGGCAAAGTGCCGGATCACCCGGAATGACCATTCGGCGTCTGACGCCCAAGGACCTGTCGGCATATCGTGCGCTTTGGGCCGAGGCTTTGATGCTTGCGCCAGCGTCGTTCTTATTCAGCGCGGAAGAAGTGCGAGCCATGCCGAACAAAGCGGTAGAAAAGGCACTTGAGACGAACCTGACGCTTGGCGCGTTTGACGATATGACGCGCCTTGTTGGTTTTGTGTCGGCTCGTCGCGGTGGGCCAAAGCGTATGCGCCATATGGCGGATGTCGGCCCGCTTTACGTCAAAGACAGTGCGCGTGGAACGGGTCTGGGGCGGTTGCTGATGCAAACCGCGTTGGACGAGCTGGGCAAAGCAGGCATAGGCCAAGTAGAGCTATGTGTGGATGTGGAGAACACGTTGGCTCAGGCGCTATACCACAAGCTTGGCTTTCACGTGTTTGGGCGCAGACCACGATCCGTCATGATCGACGGCGTTGCGCGCGATGATTTTCTTATGATCAAATCACTTGATGGAACTGATCTGGCGCGGGGTGCTTGAGGCTGGCCGCGCAGCGGTCTAAGTGTCGGCCTTAGCCAGTTTGGGAGCGGGCCATGCCACAGTTCTTATCAACCACAGACGCGGATTTTGAAACGCAATTTCAAGCAGTTCTCAGCGCCAAGCGCGAGGACAGCCCGGATGTTGATGACGTAGTGGCGGGCATCATCGCGGACGTTCGCGCGCGCGGGGATGCGGCGCTGATCGAGCTGACCTCTCGATTTGATCGCCTTGATCTGACGGCAGACAAGTTGCGTGTCACGGATGCAGAGATTGATGCAGAGATTGCCAAAGTCTCTGCGCAGGAACGCGCGGCATTAGAAACGGCAGCAGAGCGCATTCGCGCCTATCATGAACGCCAGATGCCAGCGGATGACATGTGGACCGATGCGCAAGGCGCGACGCTTGGCTGGCGTTGGACGCCGGTTTCCGCTGCAGGGCTTTACGTGCCGGGCGGGCTGGCCAGCTATCCATCGTCGGTTTTGATGAATGCCGTTCCTGCCAAAGTGGCGGGTGTCGGGCGACTTGCGGTGACTGTGCCGACGCCGGATGGTGCGGTAAACCCGCTCGTTATGCTGGCCTGCAGGATCGCAGGTGTGGACGAGGTGTATCGCATCGGTGGGGCGCAAGCGGTGGCTGCCTTGGCCTACGGTACGGAAACCATCGCTCCGGTCGACAAGATCACAGGTCCCGGCAACGCGTTTGTTGCGGCGGCCAAGCGGCGGGTTTTCGGCAAGGTGGGGATCGATATGATCGCCGGGCCGTCGGAAATTCTGGTGATTGCGGATAGTGACAACGATCCGGATTGGATTGCGCTCGATCTCATGTCGCAAGCCGAACACGATGAAAGCGCACAGTCATTGCTCATCACCACAGATGCCGCTTTTGGTCAGGCGGTTGCAGATGCCGTGACCGCGCGGCTTGAAACGCTCGAACGGCGCGACATCGCAGGTGCAAGCTGGTGTGACTTTGGGGCGATCATCACCGTGCGCGATCTGGGCGAGGCGGTGACGCTTTGTGATCGCATCGCACCGGAGCATTTGGAGCTGTGTGTGGCTGACCCTGATGCCTTGTCCGCCAAGATCAGCCACGCAGGCGCGATCTTTCTGGGGCAGTGGACGCCCGAAGCGATTGGCGACTACGTGGGTGGTCCGAACCACGTGTTGCCGACTGCGCGTTCGGCGCGGTTTTCGTCTGGTTTGTCCGTTCTGGATTTCCTCAAACGCACGACGCTGGCCAAAATGTCACCCGAGGCGTTGCGCGCCATCGGGCCATCGGCGGAAACGCTTGCCACGTCAGAATCGCTGGAAGCGCATGGCTTGTCGGTGACGGCACGGCTGCGCAAGCTCAACGGCTGATCTTTCCCACACCGCACAGATGCGGTAGCGATTGGCCAAGCGAAGGGGAGGTGTGTCATGATCCCGGTTCAGGGTTTTGCGGGTCAACACGTGGCCGTTTTGGGATTGGGGCGCTCTGGGCTCTCGGCGGCGCGCGCTTTGCATGCGGGTGGCGCGACACCGGTATGTTGGGACGATAATCCAAAAGCGCGTGAGATTGCAGAGGGTGAAGGTTTTGAGGTTCGTGATCTGTCGCGCGAAGGCGCGTTCGAGGCCATAAGCAGCCTGATCGTCAGCCCTGGTATTCCGCATCTCTATCCGACACCAAACCCTGTGATTGCCCGGGCCTGGGCCGCTGGTTTGCCGGTGGACAATGACATCGGGCTGTTCTTCCGGTCACTGGCCACGCGAGAGTGGGAACGTTTTGACACGTCTCCACGGGTCATCGCCGTTACGGGATCAAACGGCAAATCGACAACCTCGGCCCTGATCCACCACATTCTGGAAGAGACCGGGCATAACAGCCAGCTTGCGGGCAATATTGGACGTGGCGTTTTGGACATTGATCCACCGAACGATGGCGGCGTGATTGTTTTGGAGCTTTCCAGCTACCAAACCGATCTGGCGCGGGCGTTGACGCCGGATGTGGCGGTTTTCACGAACCTGTCGCCGGACCATCTGGATCGGCACGCGGGGTTGGGCGGGTACTTTGCCGCCAAACGCCGTTTATTTGCGGAAGGTGGCCCTGACCGCGCGGTGATTGGCGTTGACGAAAACGAAGGACTCTACATCGCCAATCAATTGTCCGAAGGCGCAGCGGATGATCGGGTCATTCGGGTATCGTCAGGTCAGAAGCTGTCGGGGCCGGGATGGTGTGTCTTTGCCAGGAAGGGCTTTCTGTCGGAATGGCGCAAGGGGCGGCAGGTGGCGTCAATTGATCTGCGCGCGATCAAAGGGTTGCCCGGTGCGCATAACCATCAGAATGCATGTGCTGCTTATGCTGCTGTGCGCAGCCTTGGTGTTGCCCCGCGCCAGATCGAGGCGGCGATGGTGAGCTTTGGCGGTCTGCCACACCGCAGTCAGATCGTCGCCGAAGCAAACGGTGTGATGTTTGTGAATGACAGCAAAGCGACCAATGTGGATTCGGCGCTGAAAGCTCTGCAAGCGTTTAAGAACATCCGTTGGATATGTGGCGGGTTGCAGAAAGAGGGGGGGCTTGAAGGCTTGGCGCCCGGGTTTGATCGTGTGCGCAAGGCCTATGTGATCGGTCGAGAGGCGGATGGTTTCGCTTTGCAGCTTTCAGGTGTAGCCTCGGAGGCCTGCGGGACGATGGATGTCGCGGTGGCACGTGCCGTTGAAGATGCGGAAGCGGGCGATGTGGTTCTGCTTGCGCCGGCAGCTGCCAGCTTTGACCAGTACGACAGTTTTGAGAAACGCGGCGACGACTTTGTGCGCCATGTGCAGGACGCAATAAAGGGACAGGCTTAGAAGCCTGCCCCTTTGGTAGCGTGGGTTCGTCGGTGGCGACGTATCACTGCATGAGTTTTTCGCTGACGTTGTCGGCGAATGCGTTGATCAACGCTGTGTAGACTTCCTCACTGGCGATGGTCAGCTGCGACATGTCAATCGACGGCGACAATGCCGATACGGCTTGGCTGGCCGTTACGGTCAACTCGTATTCTTCGTCATTCAAGAGACCGGGTTCCTTGATTTCGACCATACCGATCAGGGAAGAGTCCTCAAGCGCGTAGGCGTTTTCGAAAGCTGTCGCGAGGGCCACTTCGTTGATGTCGACCACAACTTCGGTCCCGTTTTCGCCAAGCAGGGGTGTGATCCGCTCTGCAATGGCAGTTTCCAGGTCAGTGCCCAGGGAGGTCCACACGGCCGCAGCTTCCTTGTTTTCGATGGCTGGCAGGTCCACGGATACATCAATTTCGCTGATGGTTTGGGACGCATGTGCGCCAGTGGCCAGTACGGCAATGAATGCGGCGGGAGCAATTGTTTTGAACATAGTCGTCTCCATTCGTTGTGGTGCTGGTTCAACACGCGAACGACGGGATGAGTTCCAAATTGGTCGGAAATTATGGGCGGTGCTGATGCAAATGTCTTACGACACTGGCTCTTTTGTTCCGACCGCAACTGTTTTTGACGCGGGCTTTGATGGTGTGCGCAGGTCGCTTAGAACACCAGTCTCTACAGCCATAGGGTGTATGACACCCAGTTGTGCTGGCACACGCGCGAGGCCCAATACAACCGCAATTGCAAAGCGATGCATGCCGCCGCCATCACGCAGTGGGGTGCCGTCGCGGGCGATATGCACGAGGATGCCACCATGTTCACCGCGGGTGTCATTGACGCTGCCATGGGGACGCAGCGTTCCCGTGCGCTGGGCTTCGTCGTAAATACGGTCGAGCCGTTCATAGCGGGCGATCAGGTCTTCCTCGGTTCGGCACGAGTCGATCTGACCTTTTTCCACGATTTGCTGCACCATCCAGTCAAAGAGCTTGGTCTGCTGCCAAGGCACGCCGCGTTCGTAGTGGTCGCGAATGCTGTTGAGCTTGATATGCGATCCAAACGGCTTGCGCGACTGATCCCAGGTGCCACCGGCCACCATGCCGGAGTGACGCCGCCGAAACCGCGGGGCGCCGTTTTCAGGGTCGGGCTTGTACCAATCTGTCACGTCTTTCGTGCGCACCCAGATCAGTTCATCGCTTTGCGGCGCATCCGGGCCAAAGCGCAGACGGTTGGTGACGTCCCGTATCATTTTGACGGGTACGCCCGCGCCAATGGCTTTGCGGAACGCCATCACGCGGCGGGATCCCGATAACGTTCTAATGCGCCAGACTTGAGTGCACTGGGATGTATGACGCCCAGTTGCGCCGGTATCCGGGTCAAGCCCAATGCGCGGGCAATGCCCATGCGGTGGTTGCCAATTGCGCCGAAGATGGCGTCGCCGTGTCGGTCGATGTGGACAAACACGCCCTCAGGAAGGCGTGCCGTACCCCATTGATGCTGGGTGTCGTCACGAAACCCGTGTTCACGGATGTTTTGGTATAGCGCGTCAATTCTCTGATATCGCGCTTTGATATCATCCAACGTTGCGCAACTGTCGAACGAGCCCCGTTTTGCGATGACCTCTGTCATGCGGTCATAGACGCCGGTGTCTTGCCATTCGACGCGATCACGAAACCGGGCGAGGCAGGCGGCGACTTTCCATGACGCGTCCAGCGGTTCGGTTTGGGTGTCCCAATCGCCGTCGACGACCATGCCGGAGTGACGGCGTTTGAAGTCAGGCGTTTGCGCGGCGTTTCGTACGTAGACACGCGAGATGTTGCGCGGGTTGATCCAAATTCTCTCTTGTGCCTTTGGTGCGCCTGCACCGCGTCTCAAGTAGTTGGAGACGTCGCGCAATGGACCGCGCAAAACGGGTGTGGGCGCCGTATGGGTCGATGAAGAGATCAAGATCAACTTTTACATTTTTGTAATTTTCCTGTCAGCTATTTGTAATGTTTGAGGTGGTCTTTCAAGCCGCTTCTGAGATGGAGCGACCTGCTGCCCATCCTGAACTCCACGCCCATTGGAAGTTGTAACCGCCCAGCCATCCGGTCACGTCAACGGCCTCGCCAATCATGAAAAGGCCGGGCACTTTGCGTGACATCATGGTTTTGCTGTCGATCTGATCCGTAGCGATGCCGCCAAGTGTGACCTCTGCTGTGCGGTAGCCTTCGCTGCCCGACGGGGTAAGCGTCCAATGGCGCAGGCGACCTGAAATTTCGTCAATGCGTTTGTCGGACAGGTCGGCGACATTGCCATCAAGCGGAAGTTCTTGCGCCAGGTGTGTAACGAGTCGTTCCGGCAATACGTCATTGAGGGCGGTTGTAACGTTGCGCTTGCCCTGCGTTTGACGCGCTGACTTTAGTTGGCCCGCCAAATCATGGTCCGGCAACAGGTCGATGGTGATCGCGTCACCGTCTTTCCAGTAGCTTGAGATTTGAAGCACGGCTGGGCCGCTGAGCCCACGATGGGTGAACAGCATTGCTTCTTCAAAGGCGGTTCCATTGGCATGTGCGACCACCGGCGTGGCCACCCCGGACAATGACGCGAAACGTTTGTCAGTGAATGTCAGCGGGACAAGGGCGGGGCGGGTCTCGGTCAACGCATGTCCAAATTGTTGTGCGATGTCATAGGCAAGCCCTGTTGCGCCCATCTTTGGGATCGACTTGCCACCGGTGGCGAGCACCAGATTTCGTGCTGTCACTGTGACGCGTTTGCCCTCGCGATCGAGTTGGGCGGTGAAGCGGCTGCCGTCATGGCTGAGGTCGGCGAGCGAGGTGTTTAGCCAAAGCGATGCATGGACCTTGGCCATCTCATCGCGTAGCATATTGATAATCTGGGTGGATTTGTCGTCGCAGAACAATTGCCCGAGCGTTTTTTCGTGCCACGCAATTTTGTAACGATCCACCAGATCAAGAAAGTCCCACTGCGTGTACCGCTTGAGTGCGGATTTGTGGAAATGTGGGTTTGCGCCCAGAAATCGCGCGGGGTCTGTGTGCATGTTGGTGAAGTTGCACCGCCCGCCACCCGAGATGCGGACCTTCTCACCGGGTGCTTTGGCGTGATCAACCACCAGCACCGATGGCCCGGCATGTGCCGCGCACATCATACCAGCTGCTCCAGCCCCCAAAATCAACGTGTTCACATCCATGGCGTGCACCCATCACGGATCAACAAAACGTGCAAGCAGGTCGCAGAGCGAATCATTCCACTGGATCGGGCGAATCATATCGGCTAGGGTCGGCGAAGAGACCCGGGACAACTCGGGCGGTCGAGGCAGATATAGCGGTGAACGCATGACAGAGATGGTCTATGGTGCCGCGCCTTCACGCGCGGGCGAGCCGGTGTTGCCGAAGTGGTGGCGCACCGTCGACAAATGGTCGTTGTCCTGCATTCTGATCCTGTTCGGGATCGGTTTGTTGCTGGGTCTGGCGGCATCGCCCCCCTTAGCCGAACGCAACGGGTTTGCCCCGTTCCACTATGTCCAGAGGCAAGCGTTTTTCGGCGGCACCGCCTTGATCGTATTGATCATCACGTCGATGCTTAGCCCTATTCTGGTTCGTAGATTTGCCGTCGTGGGCTTTGTCTTTGCCTTCATCGCCTTGGCCTTGCTGCCGTTTTTTGGCACCGATTTTGGCAAAGGTGCGGTGCGCTGGTATTCCATTGGGTTCGGGTCTTTGCAGCCATCTGAATTCCTGAAACCCACCTTTGTAATTGTCGCGGCTTGGCTGCTTGCGGCAAGCCAAGATTTGGGGGGACCTCCCGGCAAGACAGTTTCTTTTGCCCTTACAGTGAGCATCGTGCTGATGCTGGCGTTGCAGCCTGACTTTGGACAGGCATGTTTGGTGCTGTTCGGGTGGGGCGTGATGTATTTCATTGCGGGTGCGCCGATGTTCCTGCTCATTGCAATGGCAGCCATGGTCACGTTTGCAGGAACGCTCGCGTATCAAAACTCAGAACACTTTGCGCGCCGGATTGACGGGTTTCTGAACCCAGATGTCGACCCAACGACCCAGCTTGGGTATGCGACCAACGCCATCCGCGAAGGCGGCTTCTTTGGTGTGGGCGTGGGTGAGGGCCAAGTAAAGTGGTCATTGCCGGATGCGCATACAGATTTCATCATTGCGGTCGCCGCTGAAGAGTACGGGCTCGTGCTCGTCCTCATCATCATCGCTTTATACGCGACGATTGTTGTCCGATCGTTGCTGCGCCTGATGCGTGAACGTGATCCGTTCATCCGTCTTGCCGGAACCGGGCTTGCCTGCATGTTTGGTGTGCAGGCCATGATCAACATGGGTGTTGCCGTGCGTCTTTTGCCCGCCAAAGGCATGACCTTGCCCTTCGTCAGCTATGGCGGTTCTTCATTGATCGCGGGCGGGATTGCAGTTGGCATGCTCTTGGCGTTTACCCGCACGCGGCCCCAGGGAGAAATCGGCGACATCTTGCGAGGTCGGTTGCGCTAGGGACATCATCTTGCGTCATTCGCACCAAGATTTGTTGACAAATCGGGCGCGGAGCGGTCTCTGTCCGTCAATCTTGGGGCGGGGCGATCATGCGCAAACCATATCTTATCATCGCAGCAGGCGGCACCGGCGGGCATATGTTCCCGGCGCAGGCGCTGGCCGAGGTTATGTTGCGCCGGGGGTGGCGGGTGAAACTGTCTACCGATGCGCGTGGTGCGCGCTACACGGGCGGCTTCCCGCATTCCACCGAGATTGAACAAGTGAGCAGCGCGACCTTTGCGCGGGGTGGCATACTGGCCAAAGCGGTGGTGCCGTTCCGGGTGATTGGCGGGATCAAGATGATGGCCTGGCGCATGCTGCGTGACAAACCGGACGTGGTAGTGGGGTTCGGCGGCTACCCGTCTATCCCGGCGCTGGGCGCGGCATGGCTGTTGCGGCGTCCCCGGATGATCCATGAACAAAACGGTGTTCTGGGTCGGGTGAATGCTCTTTTTGCGAAACGCGTCGATCGCGTGGCTTGTGGCACCTGGCCGACCGCGTTGCCTGATGGCGTAACTGGTCAGCATGTCGGCAACCCCGTCCGCTTGTCAGTCAAGGAGCGTGCTGCCGCGCCGTACATCGCGCCGGGTGATTATCCGATGTCGATCCTTGTCATTGGCGGCAGTCAAGGCGCGCGGATCCTGTCGGATGTCGTGCCGCCAGCCATTGCCGCCTTGCCTTTGGAGACCCTGCGACTGCTGCGCGTCAGCCACCAGGCTCGCGACGAGGATGGCGACCGCGTGTCCGCCTATTATCAAGAGCAAGGGATCAACGCCGATGTGCAGCCATTTTTCAATGACATTCCCAACCGAATGAGCGAGGCGCAGATTGTGATATCGCGCTCGGGCGCGTCGAGTGTTGCGGATATCTCGGTAATTGGGCGACCCTCGATCCTGATCCCATTTGCGGCCGCCACAGCCGATCACCAGACCGCCAATGCGCAGGGCTTGGTGGATGCAGGGGCGGCGATCCGCATTCCTGAAAGCAAGCTCACGGTCGAAAGCCTGCAAGAGCAAATTGCGGCCATCCTTGCTAACCCAGAGGGTGCATTGCAGATGTCGCGGTCGGCGGTCGCAGCATCCAAACCGGATGCCGCGCTAGATCTGGCGGCACTGGTTGAGGCGCTGGCAGATCGCGATACGGAAGACCTAGAAGGACAAGACACATGAACGCCGCAACCAAACTGCCTGTCGATATCGGCGCGATCCACTTTGTCGGGATCGGAGGCATTGGCATGTCGGGTATTGCGGAGGTGTTGGTCAATCTGGGCTACACGGTCCAAGGCTCTGACCTGAAGGCGACCAAGATCACCAACCGGCTGGCTGATCTGGGCGCGCGTATCTTTGAAGGGCAGCGGGCCGAAAACCTTGATGGCGCCGAGGTGGTTGTGGTCTCGACCGCGATCAAACCGGGCAACCCGGAACTGGATGAGGCGCGTCTGCGCGGTCTGCCAGTGGTGCGGCGGGCAGACATGCTGGCGGAGCTCATGCGGCTCAAGTCAAACGTCGCCATCGCAGGGACGCACGGCAAGACGACGACCACCACCATGATGGCGGAACTCATGGTGGCGGGTGGCTTTGACCCCACAGTCATCAACGGCGGGATCATCCACGCCTATGGCTCTAACGCGCGCATGGGGCAGGGGGAATGGATGGTGGTAGAGGCTGACGAAAGTGATGGTTCGTTCAACCGCCTGCCTGCAACGATTGGTGTCGTCACAAATATTGATCCAGAGCATATGGAGCATTGGGGCGATTTCGACCAACTCCGTCAGGGGTTTCAGGACTTCGTGTCGAACATTCCGTTCTACGGGCTCGCGGTCTGCTGCACCGATCATGAAGAGGTGCAGCGCCTGGTGGGCAAGGTTACCGACCGGCGCATCGTGACCTACGGGTTTAACGCGCAGGCCGACGTTCGGGCCGTGAACCTGACCTACGAAAAGGGCGTGGCGCATTTCGATGTAGCGTTGCAGGCCGAGGATGATGTGATCGAGGGCTGTACGCTGCCCATGCCCGGCGACCACAACGTATCAAATGCTCTGTCGGCGATCGCAGTAGCGCGGCATCTGGGCATGAAGAAAGACGAAATCCGCGCGGCCTTGGCGGCGTTTGGCGGTGTGAACCGGCGCTTTACCAAGGTGGGCGAATGGCAAGGTGTCACGATCATCGACGATTACGGCCACCATCCGGTGGAGATCGCCGCTGTGCTCAAGGCTGCGCGCCAAGCGTCTGAAGGACGGGTCATCGCGGTGCACCAACCCCACCGCTATTCCAGGCTTGCCCATCTCTTTGACGACTTCTGCGCTTGCTTCAATGAGGCTGACGTGGTCGCCATCGCCGAGGTATTCGCCGCCGGGGAAGACCCCATCGAAGGAGCGTCCCGCGATGATCTGGTCGCAGGCCTCATCCGACACGGCCACCGCCACGCCCGCGCGATCCTGTCCGAGGACGACCTGGAACGGCTGGTCAGAGAGCAAGCCCGCGACGGGGACATGGTTGTGTGCCTCGGGGCCGGGACAATCTCGACCTGGGCCAACGGGTTGCCGGAGCGGTTGTCCGAAGAAGCTTAGGTAAGCTCAGAATCTTGCATCTCTGCACGTGACCGTGATACCGCGCGGCTTCCCATAATTGGTTCGACTGGTTACCAAACCGTCGTGCATCATCGGAAGGATAGGCCATTGTGAACCTCAACGCGGATTTCTCAGAACGGGTGGTGGTGCATTCGGCAAAAGCGCCTTGGGTGGCGTCTCCGATGGCGGGGGTGGATCGGCGGATGCTGGACCGGATCGGGGATGAGGTCGCGCGGGCGACGTCGATTGTGCGCTATGCGCCGGGCAGTCATTTCTCGGAACATACGCATACAGGCGGGGAGGAGTTCATTGTCCTCGACGGTGTGTTTCAGGACGAGCATGGGGATTTCCCGGCGGGGACATATGTGCGCAATCCGCCGACCACGGCACACACGCCCCGGTCGGATGAGGGGTGCACGATCTTTGTGAAGCTGTGGCAGTTCGATCTGGATGACCGCACGCAGTTTCGCAAGGATATGGCCGCTGAGTTGGGCGCGCCGATAGATGGCGTTGCGCGGGCAGAGTTGCACAAGGATGCGCGCGAGGTCGTGTCTTACCTTTCTGCGGAGGCGGATGCGAAGGTGGTCGAAACCGCGCCGGGGGGTATCGAGATCTTGGTCATCGCGGGCAGTCTGCAGGCTGGCGATGACGTGCTGGAGGTTGGCTCGTGGTTGCGCCTGCCTGACGGTGCGCCGCTGGAGGCAGTGGCCGGGCCGGACGGAGCGCAAGTCTGGATGAAGACCGGCCATTTGCCCTTCGCCCGCGCGCCGCAGACCTGAGTGGCGGTTCAGGTTGCCATCATTGGGGCCGGTTTGACCGGCTTGTCCATTGCGCGTGCGTTGCAGGCAAAGGGCGTGTCTTACAGCCTCATCGAGGCGCGTGATCGGCTTGGGGGCCGTATTCTGACCGAGCATTGGGGGCTTGCCGGGTTCGATCTTGGACCATCCTGGTTCTGGCCCGGTCAACCGCGAATGGCCGCGTTGCTTGAATCCCTCGGCCTTGAAGTGTTCGAACAGTTTGCCGAAGGCGCGTTGCTCTACGAGACTGAGCAAGGCGAAGTTGTGCGTGACCGTGGGTTTTCGTCCATGCAGGGGTCTTTACGTATACGCGGCGGCATGGGGGCGCTGGTGGCCGGTACTGCCAAGGAGCTGCCGGAGGAGGTTCTGCATGTTGGCCGTCCGGTCGTTTCAGTGTCGCAAAGCGGGTTGGTTGGATTGGCTGATGGACACGTGATTTCGGCTGACGTGGTGGTGGTCGCCGTGCCGCCGCGCGTTGCTGCAGGGATTTCCTTTGACCCAGCGTTACCGCCGTCACAAACAGATGCGCTGCGTGCGATCCCAACCTGGATGGCAGGCCATGCGAAATGTGTGGCTGTGTATGACCGCCCGTTTTGGCGCGCGCGGGGTTTGTCGGGTGACGCGATGAGCCGTATCGGCCCGATGGTCGAAATCCACGACGCATCAACCGACGACTACGGCGCCTTGTTTGGCTTTCTTGGGGTGCCGCCTGAGGTGCGCGCGAAACAGGCAGACGCGGTTAAAGCGGCCTGCGCTGCACAGTTCGTGCGGCTGTTTGGTGAGGATGCCGGTGCGCCGGTGACGGTGTTTTATACGGATTGGGCGACGCAACCCGAAACAGCGACCGCAGGTGACCTGACGCCGCTGACGCATCATCCCACGTATGGTCGGCCTGCACCCATGTTTCCTAAGGCCGATAACGCGATCTACTTTGCCGCGACCGAATTGGCGACTGACATGGGTGGTTTTTTGGAAGGCGCGTTGAGTGCTGCCGAAGATGCCGTGACTTGGGTAGAACAGCGCCTGACATCTTAGACCGAGCAAACCGTTTTCATTGGATTGTCCCGATGCTGGCCTGATTTTGCCGAAAATGTGCGGTTTACCCCTGTCAATCTTACCTCCGATCCGGACCACATCATGCTTCTTTGGCTTTGCATTTTTTGGGTGTTTGTTTCCGTCATCGTCGCGATGCTCCCGATGCGGTGGCAATATGTGCCGGGTTGCCTGCTGATGATCTCAGCCCCTGTTTTGGTTGTGATGATCGTACAAGCCGTTGGCCTTTTGGCGGGTTTGGCGGGGCTTTTGGCCTTTGTGTCGATGTATCGAAATCCGCTTCGGTATTTTTGGAAACGCCTAACCGGGCAAAACGTGGAGCTTCCGCAATGACCTATTCTTTGAGTGCGGCAGCCTGTTGGGTGATCCTGGCCGCGGTGCTTGCCACTGTTCCGTCCAATGACAATCATTGGCGTCGTGCTTATGCGCTTATGATTGTAGGCTTGCCGCTTTTGATCTGGGTCTATTGGGAAAACGGAGTGTGGATCGGTCTGGCCTGCACAGCTGCTGTCGCGAGCGTGTTTCGCTGGCCTGTGCGCTACGCATTTGTCTGGATCATGGGCAAGGTTTCGGGGCGCGCCGAATAGGCTTTACGCTTTGAGCGTTGCGTTGCACAACGCGGCCTATGAACAAATTACCAGATGTGCGGGGTAAGTTGACCCCTAACAAACCTCTGTCTGAACTGACATGGTTGCGCGTGGGCGGACCAGCAGATTGGCTGTTTCAGCCTGCTGATTTAGATGACTTGTGCGCTTTTCTTCGTGAACTGCCTGCAACTGTCGATGTTTTTCCAATGGGCGTCGGATCGAACTTGATCGTGCGCGATGGTGGATTGCGTGCTGTCGTGATCCGCCTTGGGCGCGGTTTCAATAGCATTTCCGTTGACGGCACACGTGTGACGGCTGGGGCTGCTGCGCTTGACGCGCATGTGGCCCGCAAGGCGGCAGACGCTGGGGTGGATCTGACGTTTTTGCGAACAATCCCTGGTGCGATTGGCGGAGCGGTTTGCATGAACGCTGGTTGCTATGGGTCGTATGTTGCGGATCATTTGATCGAAGTGCGCGTGGTTTTGCGGACCGGTGACATTGTCACTCTGCCCGCTGACGACTTGAAGCTGGCATACCGGTCAAGCGCGCTTCCCGAAGGCGCTGTGGTGGTTGAGGCGGTGTTCGAGGGTGGGCCGGGCGACTCGGCAGAGCTGCACAGCCGTATGGCGGCGCAGCTTCTAAAGCGTGACGAAACGCAGCCAACGAAAGATCGAACGGCGGGGAGCACATTTCGCAACCCGGCGGGGTTTTCCTCAACTGGGAAGGCCGATGATGTTCAGGATTTGAAAGCTTGGAAGGTGATTGATGACGCTGGCATGCGCGGAGTTTCGCGCGGCGGCGCACAAATGTCGCCCAAGCATTCGAACTTTTTGGTCAATACCGGCGATGCCACCGCCGCCGACCTTGAGGGATTGGGCGAAGAGGTTCGAAAAAGGGTTTTCCAACACTCTGGAATAGAGTTAATATGGGAAATCAAGCGTATTGGAGAACCCAAACGCTCTGACGAGGGATAAACCTTCGCGGATTGAGGCGGTGCAGCGCGCAGTTGCACAAAACAATAAGGGGCTCAGCCCCAAGGCAGAACGGAGGTAAACCTCCGATTTGAGGCGATTTTGGGTATGTCGAGCAGGACAAGCCCGAAAGTGGCAGTGTTGATGGGTGGCCCCTCGGCCGAACGCGAGGTGTCGTTGTCAACGGGACGCGAATGCGCGGCCGCTTTGCGGGGTGAAGGTTATGAGGTTCACGAGGTCGACGCGGGCCGTGACCTTGTTTCTGTTCTGACCGCGCTTTCCCCGGACGTTTGTTTCAATGCGCTCCACGGTCGATGGGGTGAAGACGGCTGTGTTCAGGGTCTGCTTGAATGGATGGGGATGCCCTACACGCATTCTGGTGTTTTGGCTTCGGCTTTGGCCATGGACAAGGACCGGTCGAAAGACGTGTATCGGCGCGTTGGATTGCCGGTTGTTGAGAGCCAATTGTCAAGCAAATCGGATGTGATGGCAGGCCATGTGATGGCACCGCCTTACGTGGTGAAGCCCAACAACGAAGGATCGTCTGTCGGCGTCTATCTTGTGCACGAGGCCGCGAACAGCCCTCCAGCCTTGTCTGACGATATGCCGGACACCGTGATGGTTGAGGCGTTTGCTCCAGGCCGAGAGCTCACAACAACAGTGCTGGGCGACAAGGCGCTGTGCGTCACGGACATTCTGACTGACGGTTGGTACGACTACGACGCGAAGTACAAGGAAGGCGGATCGCGGCATGTGTTGCCTGCCGACATTCCTGCTGAGATTACCGAAGCCTGCCGTGA
>ERZ1740070.1231-NODE-1231-length-16187-cov-5.082693_pt1 | contig 16187 bp, 12 predicted proteins | sample MGYA00581734_ERZ1740070 | MGnify/ENA primary metagenome ERZ1740070 (study PRJEB43018, sample SAMN04849744) | marine metagenome | isolation source: floating plastic debris | place: Pacific Ocean | collected 2008-09-01 | study: EMG produced TPA metagenomics...
AGCCAGCCCTTGCGGTGTTACCCTCTATGACCAGTTCAAGCCTGATCATCATTGAGCAAAAGCCCTGAGTGAGGTAAAACTCTCGGGCTCCAGCGTTTTTGTCCCACACGCTTGTCTGAACATGCCGGAGTCCGTTGTTTCTTGCCCAGTCAATCGCGGCGTGAAAGAGGGTCGTTCCTACCGATCCACGGTTACGAATCCGACTACCTGACCATCTAGTTGTGAATCGTTCGTGAGTTGTTCTTTACTCTAGAGATGATATCTCGGATGAAAGTTTCGGGAGGAAGTGAGAGCTGATACTGCCAAAGGTGACAGGGCTGACTATAGTAGAGCTAGTCTTTTTTATCTTGCAGAACTACTATGGCTTATCAGCGTAATTTACTGACCGCATTGGGATGTTCGGGCTCCATAGCCTTGGCGCTGACGGTGGTAACACCCGCCCTAGCTAGCCCAGTAGAATCGGCCAGCGATCGCACCTTACCCAGCCTGACTCAAGCAGATGATAATCCTATTATGGATGCCTTGAGCTGTAGCTGTGCTCGCTGTGTGATGGGACAAATGGTTGACATGTAGGGTGTGAAATTTAGCTACCTGATGCCAGGGTCACGCTAAATAGGCCAAGACCAATCAACAGGACACAGCCCGACCCCGCAAACTTTAGCCACCGATGCAGGCGACGATAGCTCCAGTTTCCAAAACGCTTGTCAGCCTGACGATTGGCATAGTTTCTGCTCATTAGGGCTAAAGCACCAATCCAAGCAAGCGTAATTGCCATGCCCACCGAAATGGCAACTACCATGGCAATGCTAGGCCACAGCAGCTGGTTGGCAGATCCATAGAGCAAAATCAGCAGAGCACCGCTGCAGGGGACAGACCCAATTGCTAGGGATAGCCAATCGCTAGCCTGCTTGGGTTCTATACAGGTCAGGCAAGCGCAGTCAGCGGTGGACGTCTCAGGAGATGCCACCTGTTGGGTCAGGCTAGGGTATAGCACTAAGTCAGCTGCCCTGGCTCCCAAATAGGCCGGTGCCGGCTCAACCTGAGGAACGTGCTGCCGGGGAATGGCCTGCCAGAACATCCAGCCTCCAATTATTGCAATTGCCCCATAGCTAACTAGTTGCACCACCCGGTAATTATCCGGCGCACTCTGACGCAGAATGAGGGTGGTTAATAGCACCACACCAATCGCTGACAGTACATGAAAAACGGCAATTCGTACCCCCATGGTGAGACCGCGCCGCAGACTACCGCCTTCACCGACGAAGTAGGCAATGATCACCGCTTTGCCATGCCCCGGCCCTAGCGTATGGAGTACACCATAGCTAAAAGCAATCAGCAATCCCCATAGGAAAGTTTGGGGAGAGCGCTGACGATGCACATTGCCTACAGCCTGGGTGAGGACTGTCGCAGCTCTTGTCTGTACGCGCTGCCACCAGGGTAATTGTGCAGCTGTCAGAGCGAAGTGGCTAGGCGGTGTCTCGGAAAGCGTCAGCCGATCGAGGTTGAGGGCATAGCTGACTTCAACCGGACGTGAGCCATCTACTTGAAATACCTCGTAGGTGGCGGGTTGCGATCGCAGCTGCCCTTCTACAGTCACTGGAGCAAATAGTCCCGTTGCTGCCAGCGCCTGCTGCGGTTGGACATAGATCATTTGGTTAGGCGGCGGCGGTGGCACATGGATACAGGCACCGACATAGGGCACGAGTAAAAATTCTGTGACCTGTTCGGTTTGATTCCAGGTCAGTGGCAAAATATATCCTGACAGCTCTACCGTTTGTCCGGTCCACTGCGAATTAATAGATTGAGACTGCTGCTGCCAGTATGCTTGGGCCTGATCAACCTGGGCTAGCAATGCTGTCACATCGAGGTCCTGGGCCTGGAGTTTTTTTTCTAAACGCTGTATCTCTTGCACTTCCAGGCTATCCGGTTTGGCCTGATTTTCATCCACCCAGATTTGCAGCCGCGCGAGGGTTGCTAGATCGTAGGTTTGCTCAAGGGACAGATGGACGTAGGGATTTTTCTGTGCGATCGCAGCGGGCTGTAAGTCTTCCCAGGTCAGGCTGGTCTGTGCCTGGGCGGCGGTGGCCAAACACCAAACTAGACAGAAGCCGATCAAAAGCAAGCCCACATATCGAGCCCACCGTCTAAGAGCCACCGGTAGCATAAGAATCAGGCGACTGGTCTTAGCCTTGACTATCTGACAGGACACAGAAAACTCTCCTAGAGCGAGGCTCACGCCCCTCATTCTAGGGCACAGGACGTGACTGAGGATTCTACGACCGATATCACCATTACTAGTCACACAATTGAACACAATGTATTCTCTAGTGAACGATTTCAGAATAGGTCCACAGCTGAAGAAATCAGGCCAAATCGCTCTCCATAGCGGCTATGGCCAGGGTGGTTTTAATCACAGAGTCTGGGTTGAGACTAATGGAGTTAATCCCTTGTTGAACTAAAAATTGCGCAAACTCGGGATAGTCGCTAGGAGCCTGACCGCAGATACCGATTTTGCGCTGATTCTTTTTAGCCGTAGTAATTACCTGACGCACCATGGCTTTGACACCAACACTGCGCTCATCAAAGAGATGAGAAACCAGGGCAGAATCACGGTCTAGCCCCAGGGTAAGCTGGGTGAGATCGTTAGAGCCAATGGAAAACCCGTCAAAGAGCTGGCTGAACTCATCAGCTAAAATCACATTGTTGGGAATCTCACACATCACATACACCTGCAATCCGTCTTGCCCCCGCTGTAGTCCGTGGTGGGCCATCGCTTTAAGCACCTGTTGACCTTCTTCTGGAGTACGACAGAAGGGAACCATGGGAATTACGTTGGTGAGTCCCATATCCTGACGCACCCGCTGTAGGGCCTGACACTCCAGGGCAAACGCATCCCGATAGCGCGGGTCGGTATAGCGCGATGCGCCTCGCCAGCCGATCATCGGATTTTCTTCTTGTGGTTCAAAGGGTTGACCTCCCAACAAATTGGCATATTCGTTACTCTTGAGATCAGACAGACGGATCACCACGGGATTGGGATAAAAGGCCGCGGCAATGGTGCCAAGACCGTGGGCCAGATTTTCGACAAAGTAGTCAGGTTTGTGGGGATAGAGGGCCGTAAGCTGACCAATCTCATGTTTGGTTTGGTCTGGCTTAAGCTGGTCAAAGTTTAACAGTGCGAGAGGATGCACTTTGATGTGATTGGCAATGATAAATTCCATTCGGGCTAGGCCCACACCATCACAGGGAATCTTGGCTAGGCGAAACGCTTCTTCGGGGTTACCCACATTCATCAGAATTTGGGTGCGCGTACGCGGTAGCTGGTCAAGGGTGGTCTCTTCAACGGTAAACGGAATCTGCCCACCATAGACTTTGCCCACCTCTCCGGCGGCACAAGTGACCGTTACCATTTGGCCCGTTTCTAAACGCTGGGTGGCGCTACCACAGCCGACAATGGCCGGAATCCCCAATTCTCTGGCAATGATCGCCGCATGACAGGTGCGGCCTCCTTGATCGGTAACAATGGCGCTGGCCCGCTTCATGATGGGCTCCCAATCTGGATCGGTGCGCTGGGTGACTAAGACATCTCCGGGTTGAAAATCAGCCATATTTTGGACTGAGCGAATCACTCGAGTCGGTCCCTGGCCGATCATTTCTCCGACCGCCTGACCGATAACTAGCGGTGTCAGCGCGCCATCAGTCTGTAGGACATAGCTGCGCAGCACCGACTCTGACTTTTGAGACTGCACCGTTTCGGGTCGAGCTTGAACGATAAAAAGCTCTCCACTAAGGCCATCTTTGGCCCACTCGATATCCATGGGGGTATAGGTTCCCCGCACCTGGGAATAGTGGTCTTCAATGATGCAGGCCCAGCGAGCTAGGGTCAAAATCTCGTCATCGGTAATGGCATAGTGCTGACGGTCAACGAGAGAAACGGGCACATTTTTGGTCAGCTTGCTGCCGCCAATGTCATACACCATTTTGATTTCTTTACTGCCCAGACGTTTTTTCAAAATCGGGCGATATCCCTGCTGGAGCGTGGGCTTAAAGACTAAATACTCATCGGGATTGACGGCACCTTGAACAACATTTTCCCCCAGACCGTAGGCGGCTGTAACTAGGGCCGCATCTTTAAACCCGGTTTCGGTATCGATGGAGAACATCACCCCGGAGGTAGCCAGATCCGAGCGCACCATGTACTGTACGCCGACTGAAAGGGCAACCGTAAAGTGATCAAAGCCTTTGAGCGTGCGGTATGAGATGGCTCGATCGGTAAATAGAGAGGCAAAGCATTTATGACAGGCTTCTAGAACACCTTTGACCCCATGGACATTGAGGTAGGTTTCTTGCTGTCCGGCAAAACTGGCATCGGGCAGGTCTTCAGCCGTGGCACTAGAGCGTACGGCTACATCAACGGTATTCCCTTGCTCGGCAAGGCGGAGGTATGCCTGGGTAATGGCGGTCTCTAGCTCAGGGGGAAACGGGGTATCCAGGATGAGCGCCCGCACGCTACGGCCACAGTGTCGCAGAGCCGTGACGTCTTCAATATCTAGGGAGGCAAAGTGCGATCGCAGCTGCCCTTCTAAGCCTGCCTGCCGAATAAAGTAGCGATAGGCATAGGCAGTCGTCGCAAACCCTGTCGGCACAAGCACACCTTGGGCAGTGAGCTGTTGAATCATCTCTCCCAAAGATGCATTTTTACCGCCTACTCGCGGAATATCGTGAATATTAATCTGCTCAAATCCAAGAATAAAGTCAGTCTGAGTACTAGCAGGGGCCAAATTTGTACGTGTCGTTTGTGCCATAAACCCTAATCCAAGTAACGACGATTAGAAACGGCTTTGATTACTTCCAACTTGGGTATAAGGCAATAGTTTGAGGAATTTATGAGGATTTTGTTCCACGCATCGTTTGATCGGCTCTCAATACGGAGCCCACAGAGTTGAGCTTGGATACAGCAAAAATGGCCATAGCGCAGAATAATAGGCTTAAGCCGAACAAATGATAGGCTAATGTCTATCGACTCTAGTTTTAGATAGATATAAATCTATAGCTGATTGTTTACCTAAACAGCAGCGCTGAATCGTTAGAGCTGGTCGGCTTTCCACCCTCTGTTACCTAGTCGCTAACTGTGCAAATTATTAATCAAATCCACCTTCGAAATTTACGGGGTGACCTCTTTGGCGGTGCGACCGCTGCCGTAATCGCTCTACCGATGGCCCTTGCGTTTGGTGTGGCTTCTGGAGCCGGTCCAGTTGCAGGTCTGTGGGGCGCTGTTTTAGTTGGATTCTTCGCTGCTCTATTTGGCGGGACACCTACCCTGATTTCTGAACCCACCGGTCCGATGACGGTGGTAATGACGGCTGTCATTGCCAAATTAACCGCCGCCGACCCTGACAATGGACTGGCTATGGCCTTTACCGTGGTGATGATGGCCGGTGTGTTTCAAATTATCTTTGGCAGTCTGCGGCTGGGTAAATACGTAACCATGATGCCCTACACGGTGATTTCAGGCTTTATGTCTGGTATCGGCATCATCCTTGTGATTCTGCAGCTAGCTCCGTTTTTGGGTCAGGCGAATCCACCGGGAGGGGTGATTGCCACCCTGCAGTCGATTCCTGAGCTATTAAGCAATATTCAAGGCTCTGAAACCCTGCTGGCGGTCGTGACGATTGCCATTATCTGGCTGATGCCCGCACGGTTTGGCAAAGTAGTGCCCCCTCAGCTGGTGGCGCTGATTGCAGGTACGGTGCTGTCGTTGCTGCTGTTCCCTGGCACAGATATCCGCCGCATTGGTGAAATTCCCATGGGATTTCCGGTGCTGCAGATGCCCACCTTTAGACCAGAGCAGCTGCAGCTGATGATTGTCAACGCTGCTGTGCTAGGAATGCTGGGCTGTATTGACGCGCTATTAACGTCGGTAGTAGCCGATAGTTTGACCCGAACCGAGCATAACTCCAATAAAGAGCTGATCGGTCAGGGCATCGGTAACATCATGTCGGGCTTATTTGGCGGTATTGCCGGGGCCGGAGCGACCATGGGGACCGTGGTTAATATTCAGTCCGGGGGTAGAACGGCGCTTTCAGGCATAACGCGAGCTGGCGTTTTACTGGTGGTCATTTTGGGAGCGGCTAGCCTGGCAGCGGTTATTCCGCTAGCGGTGCTAGCAGGTATTGCCCTCAAGGTCGGAATCGACATTATCGACTGGAGCTTTCTCAAAAGGGCGCATCTGGTGTCCCTTAAGGGGGCACTGATTATGTACCTGGTAATTGTGCTAACGGTGCTGGTGGATCTAATTGTTGCTGTCGGTGTCGGGGTCTTTATTGCCAATATTTTGACAATTGAGCGCATGAGCAGTCTACAAGCAAAGTCTGTCATGACCATCAGCGATGCGGATGACACCATTTTGCTCAACACCAATGAAAAGCGATGGCTCGATGAAGCCAATGACCGGGTGCTCTTATTTCGCCTGAGCGGACCGATGATCTTTGGTGTGGCTAAAGCCATTGACCGTGAACACAATGCGATTAAAGACTGTGACTTGGTGGTCTTTGACCTGGCGGATGTGCGGCATCTGGGGGTGACGGCTTCTTTGGCCATCGAAAATGCGGTGAAAGAAGCCCTAGAGCAGGGTCGGCAGGTATTTATTGTGGGAGCCACCGGACAGACCGGCCAGCGTCTAAGAAATCTTAAGGTCTTGAATCTGCTGCCGGACGAGCATCTTTTTGAAAGCCGCGAGGAAGCCCTTAAGCAAGCCGCCCATGTGGTCTCACCTGCGCTAGCTGCATAGCCTGCCGCGCTTAACTCCAGCAGAGCGCCTGAAATTGAAAAGGATAATACATCATGGATACCCTCACTCTTATATGGATTGTCCTACCGTTGTTTGTGGGATTCAGTATTTATCTTCTTCCCAAATTAGATCGCCTTCTGGCCTTCACGGTTTCGTTGGCCTCCTTTGGCTACGGACTGTGGTACGTGCTCAACCCAGCACCGATAACCCTGCAGCTGCTGGACAGCTTTGGTGTCAGCTTACTTATAGACGGTCTTAGCGGTTTCTTTATTTTGACCAACGCTGTTGTCACGACAGCGGTGGTTCTTTACTGTTGGCGCAGTGAAAAAGGGGCGTTCTTTTTTACGCAGGCGATCATTTTGCACGGCAGCGTTAATGCGGTATTTGTCAGCGCCGATCTGATTAGCGTCTATGTTGCTCTAGAGGTGATAGGCATTGCCGCATTTTTGCTGATTGCCTACCCTCGCACTAATCGTTCTATTTGGGTGGGGCTGCGCTATCTCTTTGTCAGTAATACGGCGATGCTGTTTTATCTGCTGGGGGCCGTACTGGTCTATCAAGCAACCGGTTCTTTTGCGTTTAGCGGACTAGCCACGGCTCCAACAGAAGCGATCGCACTTATTTTTGTCGGTCTGTTAACTAAGGGCGGCATTTTTGTCTCAGGACTGTGGCTGCCGCTCACCCATTCTGAATCGGAAACGCCGATTTCAGCGCTGCTGTCGGGCGTTGTGGTAAAAACGGGGGTGTTTCCGCTGGTGCGGTTTGCGCTGATGGTGCCTGAGATTGACCCGATTGTTCGGATCTTTGGGGTGGCCACCGCGCTGTTGGGGGTTGGCTACGCGGTCTTTTCAAAAGATGCTAAACGCATCCTTGCTTTTCATACGGTGTCCCAGCTGGGGTTTATCCTGGCAGCCCCCGCCGTTGGCGGCTTTTATGCCCTCACCCACGGTTTGGTAAAGTCGGCTCTTTTTCTAACCGTCGGCAATTTGTCGAGTCGCGATCTTAAAGTCCTCAAACAGAATCCGATTCCGACGCGTATTTGGGTGGCACTTGCGATCGCAAGTTTTTCCATATCTGGCTTTCCCTTACTGGCCGGGTTTGGCGCTAAAGTACTCACCTCAAAAAATCTAGTACCCTGGCAGGTAATTGGGATGAATATTGCCGCCTTAGGAACCGCCATTTCATTTGCCAAGTTTATTTTTCTACCCCATACGACCGAGCGGGTGGCAACTAAGGTAAAACCAGGCTTTTGGCCAGCCATGGTGCTGTAGCTGGGCGGATTAGTGATGGCCAATGGTCTGTACTACGCAGCCTATAGCTTAAAAAATGTGGTTAAACCGCTGCTCACTATTGCTGCTGGTTGGCTGGCGTATCTATTGATTTTTCAAAAGCTGTCGATCAAGCTACCCCGTGTGGCCGAGCAGTTTGACCATTTAATTGGGGCCATGAGTCTGATGCTGACCGCTCTATTTTGGCTGGTGCTGGCATGATTTCACCGAACCCTAGTAGTACCGTAAGCGTTGTCTTTATTACTCGGCTGCTGGGGACTAGCGTACAAACCTCCCATTAGCCCCCAAATCAGTCACACCCCCGGTTATTCCCTGGCTCCTAAGCATTAGGGGCATCCTGTAGCAGAATGCCCCTGCCCCGGAATCAGTCATCCATCGAATAGGCTTGAGAGCCGAGCATTACAGCTGTTAGCCAGCCCACAATTACAGCCGCGAGAAAAGTACTAAACATCATCTTGTCTCCTAATTTTGTCGATGTTTTCTAGTTCTAGAAATCAATCAGCGCCTATGGTCCAACAGGAGCTTCTTCTACTAAGACAGGGTCTGCCTGATCTCTGAGCGACCATTGCAAGAGGGGAGGCGCTAAAAATGTGGTCAAGATTACCATGACAATAATGGCAGCTTCTAGAGGCTTATCTAATACTCCGCTGGCGGTACCAATCCCGGCAAAGACCAGGCCCACTTCTCCCCGTGGGATCATACCAATACCAATCGCCAGACGGTTGATGCCCTCTTGTCCAAAGACGGCCCAGCCAGTGACAACTTTGCCGACAATGGCAACGGCAATCAGAAATGTAGCGATGATCAGCCCGGCACGGTTCTCAGCAATAGCAGGGTTCAACACACTCAAGTCTGCCTTAGCACCCACAGTGACAAAGAAAATCGGCACCAGGATATCGGCAATGGGCATCACTTGTTGGTCAAGTTCTTTACGCTTATCGGTCTCATCTAGTACCAGACCTGCTGCAAAGGCACCTAGAATCGCTTCTAGATGAATAATGTTGGCAAAGAACGCCATGACCAGGGCAAAGGTAAACGCTGGAATCAGCAGCGCACCTCGGGTTTGAAGCTTATCGGCAATGGCAACAAAGCTCTTGTTGAAGAATTTACCCAGTAGAACCGACCCCAGCAAAAAGCCACTGGCGCTGACGATTAAATAGACGACATTCATTAAGTCAACGTCGCCCGTCTTGGCCAGACTTGCCACTACAGCCAGGATAATAATGCCGAGCACATCGTCAATAACAGCGGCACCAACAATAATTTGGCCTTCCGTTGATTTGAGATGTCCCAGCTCAGATAGCACTTTGGAGGTGATACCAATACTGGTAGCCGTCAGCGCTGCACCGGCAAAAATCGCTGGGATAACCGCTACATGGAACAGCGAAACCAATCCGACGGTGCCTAGTAAAAAGGGAGCAGCCACCCCCACAACAGCCACAATCGCCGCCTGATAGCCCACCTTGCTCAGCTCTCGCAAGTCTGACTCTAGGCCAATTTCAAACAGCAGGACGATGACCCCTAGCTCCGCGAGAACCGAAATCACCTCACTCTGGCTTTGGAAAATATGAACCATGGCCTCTGAGTCCAGATTCCCCAGCCACTGCAGCGCCGTCATGATCACTGAGTCAGTCGCGGCAGCACTGTTTTCTGGAAACATCAGCAGGTGTAGCGCAGATATACCGACAACAACACCGCCGACCAGTTCACCCAGGACCGGTGGTAAATTAAGCCGCTTGGACAGTTCACCCCCCAGCTTACTGGCGAAGTAAACGACAACCAGACTGAGTAATACTCCGGCCAGCACCCAGGAAGCGTAATCTGCTTCAGGAGTTGTTGCTAGCAATCCGGATATATGGGACGGGGCCATCAAGGCTGTGTCCAACCAGCTTATAGCGTTATCCAACAACATTAAAAATCCTCTAACGACAGACGGTATCTGATGGAGACTGGGGAATGGACTTTGGAAACTAGCGTGGGCCTTCTCCCCAAGGACTCTGATTGGACCAGCTGGCAAAGCACTGCTGCGGTCCTGAGTCAGTAATGGTTAGCTTGATTTCTTTTTGCATAGATTTAAGTCTATGAGAAATTTAAACTCCATTGAGTATTATCTAATCACAAAATCTTTCTACGTGTAATCATTTTTTCAACGATCCTTTTTACACCATCAATAAGCTTTGCTTATGTACCAGACCAACAGGTGACCGACGCCTTTATGGCATGTATCTAAAGGAATAGATCTAAATCTCTGCCATTGCTGATTCAGCTAACAAAACGCTCTGCAAAACTTGCTAATAGTCTGGATGTGCCCCATGAAGCCATCCCGAGGCTCAGGCGTGTACTACGGACAGCGACGGACTAAAAATCAGGAAATATATCGAGCGCAGAGACAGCAGACCGAATTACACAACTTTTCGCCGGAAAATTTGGAGCGGCTCCTGGGTGAGTGTTAATTTCAAAGTTATCTGAGCAGTTTGCTAGCAAAATTAGTCATAATACAAATGCACTAGTTAAGCTTGAACGGTTTGAAATTTTGAGGCAAGGCACGCGGCATGGCGATTATTGCGCTAAAAGCTTGGTATCTGCAGGACTATGAGCCTATTCGGGACCTGGAAAAACGCCCCCACGATTTGCGGCTGGCAAAAAATAGTTTGCTAAAGTCGGCGCTGCGGGCGGACTTTCTAGACGATATTGACGAAGTGCGCGAGGCAGATTGGTTTCAGCGCTACCTGGAAGGAGATGCGGTGGAGTTTTATGTGGAGGGAAGCGGGACGTATGCGATCGCAAATATCGACCTGATCAGCCACGAAATCTACTTTGCCAAGGCCGACTCCCTAGCCAACCTCGACCCCACCATATTTCTCTGCTATCAGGAGGAGTACCCCGAATCTAGCGATCTGCTGCGAGCCGCCCTCGAACCCTACATCGAGAAATTTAACCGTCGTGCCCGGCTGCCGATCCAGCTAGTAGAATCCCACCGCCTTAGCAATGGTCCTGTTCGGCTCAACAGCAACCTGATGCGTCACATCCGCCGCAGTCTGCTATTTATTGCCGATGCCACCCCAATTTTAGAAGCCAGTAGCGACTTGCCCCTGCTGATTCCCAACCCGGCGGTCTGTGTCGAGCTGGGCTACGCCCTATGTAACAAGCGCCCCGAACAGCTGATTGTCGCCCAAATGGAGCGGGGCGATCTGCCCGGACAGTTTCCCTTTGACATTGCCGCCCAGCACAAGCTGGAATTTAGCAACAAATCTAGTTTGCAAAAAGCCCTACCCAAGCTGCTAGACGCCAAACTCCAGCGCTTTAACCTAAGCAATTAGCCGCTCGCTACAGCCATTGTGAACTAATCCAGCGCAGCAGCAAGTCCGTCAATCAGCTGGTCAATTTCATCTTCAATGGTGTAATGGAGAAATGACATGCGCAAAACCCCGGTGTCGGTGGGAATATTCATGCCTTCTAGCGGACGAACACTATAAAAACTACCCTGACCCACCATCAGCTTTTTCTCGGCCAGCACCGTACAAACTTGGTCAATTGATTTCTTTTTCGGGATGACGGCTACCGTTGATGCCCGTAGTTGTGGATCATCCGGACCAACAATATCGATGTCATCGCGCTGTCGCAGCCACCCTAGGAGCTTCGCGAGCAGTTTTCTTTCGTGGGTCTGGAACAGTGTTTTCAGCTGTCGTCCTTTTTCTGCCTGATCAGCTGTTTCTGAAAAATGGTGCTGATAAATGGTATCTAGATACTCAGCCACACCGGCAGTCGCTGCAATCTGGGCATGGTCCGGCCCCGCTGGCAGCATCTTTTTTCGACTGCTGTGGGCATTAAAAGAGTGCCCCTGATTGGGCAGCTGCTCCATAATCTCTTTTTTGATAGTCATCAGACCGAGGTGAGGCCCCCATGTTTTATAAATAGAAAAGAGATAAATGTCTGCGCCGAGAGAGCCAATATCTGGCAGACCGTGGGGAGCATGGGCTACACCATCGACAACAACACACACGTCGACAGCTTTTGCCTTTGCAACAATCTTTGCCACCGGGTTGGTATAGCCAATAACATTAGAACAGTGAGGAAAGGCCAGCAGCCTGGTTTTATGAGATAGCATGGCATCCAGGTCATCCGGATTTAATAGTCCCGTCTCAGGATCGACACACCATTCTTTGATCACAATGCCCGTCTTTTCGAGACGCCACCAAAACCCAGCATTGGCCTCATGGTCCTGATTGGAGAGAATAATTTCATCTCCTTTATTCCATATTGCTCGAAAAGCATGGGCTAGCACATAGAGATTTTGAGTAGTAGATGGCCCAAAATGGACTTCCTCTTCACTGACGTTGAGGTAGGCAGCCATTCGGCGATAGGCGTCATCCATAGCGGCCCCTGCTTTTTGGGCTGTCGGATAGTTGTAATAGGGCTGAACTTTGGTCTGGATATAGTAGTTGTTCAGACGAGAAATTACCTGCTGACATGTGTAGGACCCGCCCGCATTTTCAAAAAAGCCCCATCCGTCTAACGATGGCTCCTTAAAGGCAGGAAACTGATCTCTAATAAATTTCGAATCCAACTAAACTCTCTCCTCAGCTCAACCAGTTAACCGATAAGTTTCTCAAAACTTCTGTAGTTATTTATAACGTGCTTATCTTCTTTTACTCACAAGGTGCGTTTAATTTGATAGATACTGTCTGCCAAATCAGGTTGAGCGCAGCCACCTCATATTTATCAGAATCACACCCAGCTACTGGCTGTCATGCCATTGCCTCAGATCTCCAACATCATTTTTTGGACCTGATAAAATCCTTATCCCCAAGCTAGGAGTCGCTGACAATATCTCGTTTTCTCCTTTTTTATCTTGCTCAAAAAATATATGAGCAAGGCAGTCCAAACCTGGTTGCGCATTAGCCATGTCAGCAGCGGGTCAATTAGTTCAAAAAAAGTGCGCATAAAGGGTTCCCAAATTATAAAACCCAGTGCTATGATTAGAGCCGGTAAGTTCATCGGTAGAGAATTAAGCTTTGTTGGGATTTCGATTTCAGTAACAGGAATATCTCCGTTAACTCGCTACATTGTTTTTTGATTAAGGGGATTTCCTTATGTCTATTTATGTGGGCAACTTGTCCTATGATGTCACTCGCGAAGACGTAGAAGCTGTCTTCACTGAGTACGGTCGTGTAAACCGCGTTAGTCTACCTATGGACCGCGAAACTGGCCGCCCTCGTGGCTTTGCGTTTGTTGAAATGGCAGCTAAAGACGACGAAGCCAAAGCCATTGAAGCCCTAGATGGTGCTGAGTGGATGGGCCGTGTGATGAAGGTCAATGAAGCCAAGCCTCGTACTGCACCTGCAGGCGGCGGTGGCGGTGGTAACTACCGTCGTAACTCTTTCTAAATTTGTAACAGTCAGCTAGACAGTCGTTTAGCTAGTGTTATTGAAGCGAGCGGTCTTCTAGATCGTTCGCTTTTTTATGTAACAATTTTGGCTAGGCAGGTTCAGACAATCGGCGTATCTGCCTGATGCCACATGTATAAAGCCAGATAGGACCGATAGGGGGCAAAGCGGGCAGCGGTGCGAACAGTTTTTCGACGACGACTGGTTAACCGTTCAAGCGTTTTACGAGCCGTCGTATCGCCATCGGGCCAAATATCGGGATCGCCAAAGTAAAAGATCCCCATCATATCTGCCGTCCACTGACCTACGCCCCAGATTTCTGTTAAACAGTTGCTGCGATCGCAATGGTCCAATTCACATAGCAAGACTTCATCTAGCTGATTCGCCAGCGTCGCCAGGGCAATTGCTCGCATGGCTTTGGCTTTAGCATTAGAAAGTCCACAGTTTCGCAGCATCTCTGGAGAGACTGTAGCAAAATAATTTATCAGCGGCTGGCTGGCGGCACTATCAACCACACGCCCCCAAATGGATGCGGCGGCCTTGACCGATAGTTGTTGCCCAGCAACAGCTCGACACAGACGCTCCGAGAAAGGAGACTCCTGGTTTGGCATTAGCTGGAGTGACGGCGTATGTGCGATCGCATCCGCCAGCTCCCCGCTTAGCTCCTGAGCTATCTTGACCAGCTGTGTCCGAATCGCCTCTGGCCCCATCGCATTTATCTATCCTCCAGCAAAGGTAAAGACCAACAGCCCGCCCAGCAAAATTCCCGTTAGAAAGGTACCAAAAGCACCGATAGCCCGCATGGCTACAAACAGCTTATTACCCTCGGCTAAATGAGAGCCCACCAGCGAGGAAAACCCCAGGGCATGGAGCAAACGAGCCAGTACAAAAATAGCTCCAAATCCAGCTATGATCGGCTTTGAAATACCACACAGTTCTGCCAAAGCAAGCACGACAATAAACAAGGCCGCATTTTCGGATAGGTTACCATGACGGCGTATTTTACGCTCTAGGTTAGGATCATTACCCACACCAATACCCACACCAGTCTTAGTCCGGTGTAGTCCAACAGCAATCATCAGACATTGCTGCAGAATAATTAAAATGGCAGCCACAACAGCGGATACAAACGGATGTCGCTATTCGCGTTACCGAGAATCCATCCGAACATTTAGTCGGTCGTAAGGTTTGTTGCTACCACTGCGCCAACTATGCTTCAACAGACTATTTGGCCAAACATAATTTACCGACTGATACCGAAGGCGTCCACTGGATTGGCTGGGATGCACCCACACTCTATCCTGACTGGGTGCGTCAAAGTGAATTTCCCAATATTCTAGTAAAAGGGCGATTTAACAATGCCACCGCACAGCTAGCCGCGGTTAAAGCTGGAATTGGTATCGCTCGTCTTCCTTATTTTTTATGCGATTTAGAACCCAGCCTGCAAAGGATTGCCCCCGGCAGTAGCGCTCCCTGTCACGATATTTGGATCTTGACCCACAAAGATTTGGTTGCGACTGTCAGAATTCAGACCTTTATGGATTTTATGGCAGACGCCTTTCGACAAAAAAGAGATTTATTAGAAGGGCGATGCTACAAAAGCAATCAGACTACATCGGTAGAAGAACAATAAAACAGGTATGCCCAGGCTCCGACTCAATCATCAGACTACCCCCATGACGATTTTCGATAATTCGTCGAACGACATCTAGCCCCAGGCCAGACCCTTGGCCCATGGGCTTTGTTGTAAAAAAGGGTTCTGTTAGTCGATTTTTAATCTCGTCTGGAATTCCGGGACCGTTGTCTTCTATTTCGACTCGAAGACAGCCATTTTTTTCGCAGGTACGAATCACAATTTTAGGAGCATCTCCAGAAACAGTCTCGCCCAAAGCATAGATAGCGTTATCGATTAGATTGGTCCACACTTGATTAAGCTCGCTACCAAAAGCCATAATTTTGGGTAGATCTTTGCTGTAGTGACGTTCTACTTGAATGTCGTGCTTAAGCTTAAAGGCAAACAGCCGGAGCGTATCTTCAATACCATCGTGGATATCAACCTGCTGCTGGGCTGCGCGATCCATGTAGGAATATGACTTCATCGACTGTACCAGGGTGGAAATACGGTCGGCCCCATCCAGACCGCTTTGGATCATTCCCATGACGTCAAAAGACAGCGCCAGCCACCGCAGTCCCATATCCCGTAACTCGGTGTGGTCATCACGCCAGCGGTCCGTCAGTTTATTCAGCTGAGCGGGCTCAACCTGTCCAGCGGCGAGGGGTTCTGATAGCTGCCAGGCGTCTTTTACGCCATAGTCATCCAGCCAATCTGTCAGGGCATCTTCTCGGTCACCCTGGGCAAGGGGATCATTATCAGGATGGGCAATGGCGTCAAACCCGCGATCGCGCACCTCTAACCACTCTTGAGTGTGCTCATCATCCACCTGGCGCTGGCCGTAGACCAGGTTCATCCGCTGTAGCTCCAGCATGGCAGGCTGTAGGTCTTTGAGCACCCGTACCAGAGCCGCTGCTGGGTTGTTGAGTTCATGGGCCAGTCCTGCCGACAGCGTTCCCAGGGCTGCCATTTTTTCACGGGTTTGGATAAAGGACTGCAGTCCTCGCAGCCGCGTGCCGACAATCCGAAAAATATCTCGCTCAAACTCTCGGCAGCTGTGGAGCACGTCTAAAAAGTCAGGACAGTTGAGCCGATAGAGATCGACATCA
>ERZ1740070.1232-NODE-1232-length-16184-cov-8.578213_pt1 | contig 16184 bp, 9 predicted proteins | sample MGYA00581734_ERZ1740070 | MGnify/ENA primary metagenome ERZ1740070 (study PRJEB43018, sample SAMN04849744) | marine metagenome | isolation source: floating plastic debris | place: Pacific Ocean | collected 2008-09-01 | study: EMG produced TPA metagenomics...
AGTACATACTTATTTTATCAGTCGCTATTACTGTATGAGCTCTACCACATGCTATACTTCTGAGCTCTGTAGGCTGTTGATTCAGGTTACCAGACTGAGGTAGCTCTATAGTCTGTGGCTGAACCACATAATCCACAAACTTCGCTGCAGATGAAAATGACTACCAAATTTGCAGTTATTAAAACTTAGAACATGACACGATAGAATCATGAAAGCAAAATACAGGTCAGATACACAGGCAGTGAGTTGTCCCATTAACATCAATGGGCAGACAACTCCAGTGTTGATGGTTAATATCTCATTGCTGTGGTGAAGGGGCTGTGACCATCGAGTTGCAGTAACTTATGAGATTGGCATATTGTATATGTACACATATCTCATGGCTGCAACCAATAATATAAACTTATAAGTATATATATATATATGTCACACCACTATCGCATGGCTGTAAAAATGAACATTTTTGGGATAGGTTCTCGGCACCTACCATTGTTTTTAATTACTACTGGCAGTCAGATTGAATGATGAGACTTGTTGAAATCAACACCAATAGGAAAATGCATTAAACGGTTCTCATGATCAGGGCATTCTCCATTTGGTTTGGTCAAGCTTTTCTTTGAATTGATTCTTCAACACTGGAACAGTTATACTTTATGGTAGAGTGTACTCACCATTTTGCGAGTGAAAGCCTAGTTGGGAGTCTGTGTTTATTCCACATCCGAATATATGTACAGGTTTACCTTTACTCTTTCCTCCAAACACACTGAAGCCATAACCCGCTGCTATCTGTTTCACCTTTATCTCCATCCTAATTGGCCAGTGAAAATTATAAGGTATAGCTTTCACCAACACTGGCTTCCGGAATGGCTTATCAGGTACCAAGAACTTTCCAATTCCTTCATATGAAATAGAGTTACAAACAGTGGATTATTATGTTTCATTGATCAATTGTTTCAATTGTCAATTGTCTCATAAATATCCTGTCACACATCTTAGGTACACACACCTGTCCAGGTGTAGATCAATGATGTTTGATGGGTGCATGTTGCTGTATGACTAAACACAGTCACCTTGATGACCATTCCTGTCTGATGCCTCTCACATCAACAAGCGGGCAAACAGCACCAAATTCATACTAGAAATTTATAGGAATTTATAAACAAATTGATAATAATGAATAATTGACAATAATAAATCAATTGATAATCATATATTTATAGATAAGTGATAATAAAACTGTGCATACCTACAACCAGCCAAACCTGAACCCCAAAGCCCCGAACCATGTGTGAGAAAGTCATCAATATACCATCAACTCATAATAGTAGTACAAGTTATGAGAGTCATCTCTATGCAAAATTTTGAGCTGTTTGTTGCCACAAATTACACACCTTATTATCATTATGGCAGTATAAATAAATATTACAAACCAAGAGCTCCAGTTTTAGTATTTCCCCACAAGTATATTCGCCTTGCCTTCTTATGATGTTCACCAATGTACTGAATGACTGGTTTTTCTTCTTTGACCTTTTTTCGAAGCACAGTCAGTGATGTATGGAGAGCACGATGTGTGTTTAATGTCTTAAACATCTGATGCTTCATCAGATGCGCACATCCCCTGCAGATAGTGGTTAGATCCATTCTACAAAGAAAAAAAAACTTAATTCAATTCACATACATCCTACATATAATTCGGTGATGGAATCATCACTCATTCATTGTCGGCTGTCGTACTGTCTGTACTCTTTCTGATAGACCAACAAAATGCCTCTAAGTAAATGAATCCTGATTAACCATTCTATTCATACCATCCAAATGATTCATGATTCAAATGAGTAGGCTAATTCATTGACATTCTTGGCATTATTCTTCTTTTCTTCAAACATCATTACTTTATTTTACAACCATTTGACTTAATTTTGGTACAACCACTCTGTCCACTCATTCATCATTCTGGGTTTTTTAGGTTAAGACGAGCATACAAGGTAGGCATAGGTAGTGAGTGACTAGTGACGGCAAGGAGTTAGAATGGTGAGGGTATAGCCTGGGCAGGCTAGTGAGGGTGAGTGAAAATTATCAATCAAATCAAACATCTTCTTCACTCCAGCTGAAACACAATTTATACCACCATCCATGCAACTAAATACCCCTCATACCCCATTTAATTGATCAATGATAGTTAAAAGAAGGATTGATCACAGTTTCTCAACTATAAAAACAATGAATGCGTTGGAAAATCACTTTTCTTTTGCAAAATAAATTTCTCCCATGTTCAGTGAGGTGAGAAATACCAAAATGTTGGCTCGCTAAAAGCCGATAGTTTATATTCATACACTTTGTCCTTGCTATCTAATGGGTATGGGGGACGACTCCAACATACTTGTAAGACCATCAGTATATCAAAGAAATCAAAATAGAGAATGGATACAGAAATTGTGAATGACAAGGAAAATGTTGTGCTTACTGAGGCTGAAGTGGTTGAAAAAGTGTTACAATTTGCCAAGTTAGAGCTTAAGTACTTAAATCCCAATGTACAACAGGTATATTTTGATCAGCAGCTTCAAAATGATGATTTGAAGCTTGTTGAATTGAACCAAGCTGTCACCACACATGTTGAAAATGGCGGGAAACTGATTATCAAGGGCAATGACACTGATAACTGCGTCATGTGTACTGAAGACCAGACTTTTGAGGTCAAGGACACTGAAATAAGCAACTCACTACTCCTGGTGCCTGGGTTAAATGCGGAGTGCGAACGCGAGACATATTCAGGGGAGCTCTCGCTCAGGCGGTCTGAGGTAGCCGCTGTCTCTCACAATTATCTGGAGTTGCGCCCAATCCGGCCAAAAATGAATGCGATTACTGCTTTGTTGTCTCCGAGTACGTATGAAGGACCTGAGTATGAGGAGAACGTGCGAGATAAGTTCACCATGGATGACCTGTTACAGACAATTGCCGCAAGTGACCTTGAAATTCATGAATACCTGAAGAGTATGAACATTGTAGAGCTAGATGGTTTTGTGCGTCTCATTGACTTTGATTATTTGTCAAGAGTGATTGGGTCAGTCACCGCGCTGCTTGATGAGAACTCATGGCACTTTGACTCTTTCAGTCGTAAGGAAACCTTAGAGGTGCTGAAATCTCTCTACCCGGCAGCCCTCCTTGACTTCGTCTTAAAATCCTACGGTGCACCTCAGTCTGAGGAGTGTGGTGATATGTGGTCTCTCTCAGAAGATAAGGTTCGTTCAGATATTTGCAAACATCTTCACAATATTGAGCTACCCGGCAAGCATTTCAGCATCTGTTTTGTTAAATAATTTGTTTGGTACAAAAACTTTAGGCCTAGGCCTATAACTGGTTCTTGGTTCAAACTGCTGACGAACATCTTTATGCCACTTGCACCGATAAACCTTGTACATGTACTTGTTATTTGATTGCAGGTTTGCAAGTATTTTGCTGAGATGCTATTGCGCCCAACGCAGAAATTCAACCTGCATGAGTTTTTGGAAGCCTGGAAAGAAAGCGTTCCAGAAGGAATGGTCACCTCTTTGTCACAAGTTTCAGGTGTGTGTGTTGTCAAAGCTTCAATAGTCTCTGGTATGCTCGTACACTAACAGGCTGTCTTTTGGGAGTAAATTTTTGTAGTGGGTCTTCAGTTGACACACCGACAATGCTTAGTGTTACCAAATCTTCACTCAAAGGTGTAGAATTGGTAACTATATCCTATATTGACTGTCAGCACGATCTCTTTTGTGCTCGCGTCAAAAAGAAAAATCTGAGATTCCCTGTGTTATTTCATAACAGAATAAAAATATGAAAGAGTTATACTGAGCTTGCTGACTGGGGCTTGCCAGTGCATCTGTTTTATCGACTCCATGGCAATAAAAGCAGATTTAGGTAGTGGTACCTGTAGTCACCTTAAATGAACTAGTATAAAGTGCTTTTACCCCATCTGGAAGCCGTTAGTTTTTATGTTATTTTAACCAATACCAAACTTTTGAACGGTTATAAAAAGTATAAAAACTCAGCTACACATGTAAAGTATTGGGTGATATTTTAACTACAGGTAAAACTTTGCTTCATATGTGGCTCTTGAAACTAGTTATAAAAAACTCTGCTCTTCTGCTAATTCTCTATGGATGAAGTCCAATGCAGTAGAGCAATGCCTTAATATTGCAAGTAACAGCCTCACACTCATCTAGCTCTGATAGCTGAAAACAGGTATAAAATCAAATGGATATACATGGAGTTGTCTGTTTTTTTGCTAAGACAAGGTAACTCCTTACTCCAGATTAAAATATATAGATAAAATGAGATTGAACCCGGATGCCAATTATATACATTCAATTCATCAATCAATAAATAAAGGAAAAAGCTACTGATATAGTAGTAAATTTTATGGAATGGCTGGCTGTCTCAATTTCAATATGCCTGTAGGTTGACATTGATACCATCTAATTTTCCTGTTCATAATGGTGTCAGACCAAAAGTCTAATTGTCTTTTTTTCAGGTATGGCGTTTGTGGATAGTAGTAGTGAGCCTGCAGTCATAAGATATTTCCCTGTAGAGCAGCTCTCAGCAGATGTGAAGACCAGATTTGAGCAGCTCTTCTCAGCTAAGGACTACTGGACACTGGGTGAGATAACTCCCTATGTAGAGCCGATGTGTATCGGCAAACTGACTGTCAGTGTACTGGTGATGAAAAATGCCAGAGGCTTCAACAAAGCTGGTGTTAAATACTATACATCTAAATATATGAAATCATGAGGTAATTGAACTTGAAAATCTTACTGTTTCTGATTTTTTCTATATTGTAGCCTTTATTTATATATGTAATGTTGAATGCTGTTGGCTTGGATGATCTCAATGATATGTGAGTAAGAGAAGAGCTATTACATTTTGAGGGGAGCTATATTGCAACCCAAAAATTGCAAATTTTAAATAAATATCTGCACATTAGCAACCTTTATTCCATGAAAGTCATAAAACTTCCCATTTTCTAAATGTTGTGTGCATTGAGAAGACTGGTACTACCCACAATATATTCATCAGAGGTACTTTTTCAGCTGTCACTATTGGCCCTTGCTCATACTCATTTCACGGCCATTATAATATTTGGTACTATGTTATGAATGTATGCCCATTCGTTTGTTTGTCACAGCTAAGCACCCACTGGCATGTACCAGTATTCTTATCCGTCAGCTTGACTGCGGGTGGTGCTATTGGCTCCCCATATTTGACAATCCTTGCGGCACAGAGGCTTGCATTATGCATTGCCTCACTTTCACTCTGTTTGGATATCTCCAGTAGCTCTGTTCGCCTTCTTTCTTTGTGTTTTGGGACTTCAGTGTCTAGTCGTATTTCTGACCATGAGCGACTCATAGGGTTGTTAGTGATGTATTTTATAAGAGCTGGTTGATTTCTCATGTTTCGCTGTCTGGCTTTGGTAGTTATCCGCTCTCTAGACTGCTCCATGCAGTACATCTGATATCTACAACACATAGGCCTTAATGATTTGGCTGAATAGTCATCGGAGAATTGTCTCATTGTACGTACGTGGCACTTTGAGAAAAAAATTTTGCCCCTGGCAAAGGCTTTGCAGTTCGCCTTCGTGTTCCGATACATTTGAGGGTGACAGAAATAATGTTGTTGACTGGTTTATTCACGTAAAAGCTAGTGAGTTAATATTAGCTATCGTTAATTCATTTTTAGACATTCACTGTGATCAGTGATGTGGTTCAAGTTGTGAATTTAAAGGGGAATGAATGAATGAATTTTATGAAGAATTTAGAGCCTTTGAGAGTTGAACTAAGAAGCAAGAGTGCTCTGCTGTTAAATACAATGCCCCCCCCCACTTCCTGTTCTGGGACAGGAAACTGTGGTTGCAAGCCTGAAATTGAATTCTCCACTATTTTATCTGTCATGTCATCCCGTACTATATTTCATGGTCAAATTTTGACATGTCCTACTTGATTATGAGCCAAAATGTCAGAGAATTGGACAAAATATTCAGTCCAAAATATTTTGGGGGCTACGGCACTGCAAACTGCGGCACGGCACTGCACGGCACTGCAATCTTTGAATACGCAGTATACTAGATAAAATTAGGCTTCACCAATAAAATGTCTTGATCTAGATGACATCAGTGGACCACTGAAGTTGGAGGGCTGGCTGTATAATGTTGTAATTCCTTATGCCTGTTTTAATGAGAAGACACCTTTTTATAACCAATTTTAGGAGAGGAGGCATCATTTTATTGGTAATTTTGGAGAGGAGGCCCCATTTTACAGGCTATTTCAGGGAGGAGGCACAATTTTATTGGGTAAAATTGGGAGGAGGTTGGTGGAGTTTTTTGATTTATGTCCAAAATTATGCTGTAGGTTGGCTGGAGTTTCATTTTATGGTCCATGTTCTACCTGGAGGGTTGATCATCTAGATCAAGTTATTTTATTAGTGTGGCCTAGCGCCTATGGTAATGTTGATGACATCCACTTTATGTTGCCAATAAAATCTATACTAAGGATTGAAGCGTAGCAATCTATGCATACTATTTGTGGACAAAAGAATTTGACGAAAAGTTGACAACAACCAGACTTTGGTATACTTCTGGTACTCCAGCCTAACCTCCTGCCCCCAGAAAATTAAATTTGTGATACTCAAGTCACTGATCCTTCAAGTTGGCAGATTTTACTGTCTTTTAAAGATTTTGAAAGTCACAGGAGTCAATTGTCTATTTTTGAAATCATTTTCTGTTTTTCATACAAAATGTGACAGCTGCTTATCTGCAAAATTTAATCCATTGTCATTCAGGAAGATTTGGGTCCAGTTAAATATCAAACCCGACCTGCAATCCATCTTTTTTTACAAAACAATCAGTATTCACTGAATTATTGCTTAATAGTGAGACACAACTGCAAACAGAAAACCATGTACAACAGGCAGACTGTGTATTATTTAATGTACTGTGAGTAGGGTTCTCTATACTTGTGAGAAAAATGTTGCTGGTTATTGTCGTGTAGTCAATCTACTTGCCAGAAGTGCTGGGTAGGGCCTAATACAGCAACAAGTCGTTATTCCTATACCAGTATTATAAGACTAAAGCCTAGTTGCAGTAGAACTCAGGACTTTTCTCTTGAAAAGTCTAAATAAAGAAATACCTGTTTGATTTCTCGATGCTCTCAATAGTTTTAGACATTCTCACTTTCTCAAGCTTGTTCATCTGTTCAGCTTTCTGGTGGTTCTTGTATGATATGTGCTTTATATGCGCCATCCGCTGTTTGACGTTCGTTTTTCCACGATCCATCCCTTATTGTCAACTTATTTGTTTGTCCCGATTCTGATTGAGGTTACACTACCCCTCGCCACAGTCTGAGGCCTCAGACTAGCAAAGTTTATGTGTACTGATTAAAACTAGTTCAGTTTGAAACCTCAAGCTCTATCCTGACCCGCAGTGAAATACTTCTAAATCGGGATATCGTTCAATGGCCGGTCTAATAATCAAGAGTGTCTATTGGCAGCATGAGTCTTTAATCATCATTATCAGTGAGTAAGTCAATCGATTATCACTTCAGGTGCACTACCAAAAACAATGGCAGCTGCATGTTTATAGATTTTTGACACAAATAGCTTTGAGAAATCCAACTGTGACACATAAAAAAATCAATTGCTTTCCGACAAAGATTATAGCTGTCATAAATGGTTGCTAATACCTTGATAGCTGTTGAACCGATTTTTTGATCATATGAAACCAAAATTGGCTAAAGATCTTGTTCACTGAAGAAAAATATCTCAGAATTTTGCATGGAATTCACAGTGACTATTCAAACAGCCGAAACTTTCAGATCATCAAAAGCTGTGTACTGGTCGTGGGTTGTCATTATTAGGGCTAATCAATGCTGATCAATGATCATCACAGATTTATTAATTAATAATTTACATAAATTCATGGCCCATTGCGTTATCTCTAGCCATAATCTGGGGTGATGGAGAATAAATGTTATGATTCTGGTATGGACAGGTATTATGCCGATTAATGGTATTAACTTGTAGATTTTTTATGTATGTGCGTAATATAGGCCTGAGAGGAAGACGAGGTAGTGGGGGTGGAATGGTTCAATTTTGAATAAATTGTGACACTATAGCACTGCTCGCTGTCACCCAATATCTGCCAAAATTGCCAAATAATGCTGCTGTCTTCAGATTTTGACATCACAATAACTGGGGCATTCAATGTTCCAGATAGGCCATCCTTTAAAAGCAGGGTATTCAGGACAAAAAGTGGCAACTGGCAACTGAAATGGGTATTGAAAATAATTCAAGTTTGGAGTTATCTCTACTTTCTGTTCATCGTTCCGTAGAGAGTGAGAAGTGAGAAAGATTCCATCCAAATCTGAGCAACATTGTGAGAGACTGTACTGTACTTCTTTGTTTGGCTAGTAATCACAGTAAAGCATCCAGCTATATCTGCTGACCTCTCTGACCCTATGAATGATGCAGATTTGGTATCACTCCCAGAACCATAACGGTATTACCTTAATTCCCGGGAATTACTGCTCTAGATTTTGATCAGAGGAAAGATTTAGTGTCACCGCCGCTGAGATGCCTATCAAAATCTGAGCTATAGACAACTATACGGAGGTGGTCATAATTTTGGAGACAAAGAACAATTTTTCCATTCAGGAGCCAGAAATGATGGTTTCTGTGGTTATGACTAAAAGATTTCAACTCACATTCGTCTCCCAGTGACAAGCACAATTACATTATTACTTTGATGTGGTCTAACAAGTGCTCAAGAATGAACTATTCAACTATATTATTATTTATTTTATTGACTATAATGTTGAGGAGAAAGATATATTGTAGCATGTATATGCCAATATAAAAAGCTTTGTGCTCATAGCTCCTCACTTCTGCAGGTCGTAAATAATTGCCCCCCAATCTGTACATGATCTAAGTTTCATTACACCGGATAGTGGTATGGGGCACAGTTATACAATTGCAACTCTGTCTGCGGAAATTGGTTTGTAACGTCGTGTGATATCCCAAAACACTAAATCCCTCTCATAGCCAGAAATTTGTGGTAGATGAAATGTTTTCTGTTCCTCGTAATCTGATATGCAAGTCCACCATTCTTTTTGCTCAATATTCTGGCACGCATTTTAATCTCGTTAAAAGAAGTTACGCGTATGTCTTCCTGATTGTGTTTTGAAATCCATGCTAACATATTATTGTTCATTTGTTAATTTGATTTGCTGCCATTGGATGGTGCAGGAACCAACACTTTGATTTTGGGGTTAATATAATGGGTCCATGACTTATTGAGACCAGATTATACTGGTAAATACTGTACCTCCTTTAGGTTTTGGGTTACAGGCAAGTTAACCCATTGGATACCGCTTCATAACATCAATTGTGCGCACCTAAGTATTGGCCCATCGTTAAAATTCAATGGTATTGTATATTAATCCCGACCAATATCATTAGTACCAGTACTCTGGACCATTGTACTTTTGACCAACATTATTGGTAGCGGTTTCCAATGGGACGCAGAACACCACACCTAAGCCAATCTATTGGCCTCTCCCTTCCAATTAAAAAGAACATGACCCAAGTACATCCTGTTAAGGGAACCCTATAAGATTATCGGTAGGGAAGTGAAGTGGGTCGAGAATCACAGGCCATCACAAGGTTTGGATAGGGCAGGACACAGAATACAAGTACGTCATTTGCATGTTGTTCTACTCTTCGTTTCCCAACATTAAGATGTATTTCAAATGTGTACCATAAAATCCCCATGACTTAAACTAAAACTGGAAGGCAGCTACAAAAGTTTTGTACTAGCTGTATTTAATTAGCGGCAGTCAAGTTCATGGTTACCAATTACCAACTCTCAACAACCTCCAACGTTCAAGTATCACATCAAATAACATACTCCATAAAACACATCACAGGTTTTGTTAATGTGCCGTGCAGCGTTTCAAATCGTCAAAGCCTATGATCAATGAAGCATTAGCAGTGATGTATAAGCTATGATCATTGGTAAAGGGGTATATATCATCATATAAAACCAGTCACTCTCTCAGCCTCGATGGTTCTCCCGCCATACCATGACATTAATCATCAGTTCCTCTCAAACGATCACTCACCATAGTTGTCGAACGGCAGAGGCCTAGTAACTCCAACGAGCTTTCGTGATAAATGTGCCTGCTATTTATCATCAAAAGCTGTTTTAATCAAAGCAATCAATCTCGGTGATCTAGTTTTATACTAGGAGAGCCGTGGCTCATCATTTACATACTACTGCTGGGTCAGAGTGAACGTAGTGGCTGGAGACTGGCTCCCATGAGTAAAACTAAATATAGTAAAGGTAAGTACGGTGCTGGTATGTAAATATATATTCTATGAATTAAATTTTTCTATCATTCATTCATCGTTAGGTAGGTATACCTATTACTTAGCAGTGAGGCAGTACGTCTCCAATTTTTTTTGCGTTCATCTTATACAAAACTTGAGTGAAAATAAAAATGAAAAAAGTTCAAAGCAGAAGAAGCGGATTTAGATATCTTGTTGTTATTTATATTCATGCTGCAGTGAAGGAAATAAATACACAGTACGGTTAATTAAGTAAGCATCATCAATTTGAACTTGATATAAGGGGGCCCCTTCACAAAAAATGTGTTCATGAAACGGATTCAGTACTGCAAAGGCAACCCACAAGCCCTTCACAGCTCACCTATTTCATATTCTGCGGAGATAACTTTGCAATTTTCTGGAAATAGTTTTTTTCTATTGTTAGCTTCGCCTTGTTTAGTTTAGTAGTTGTAAATTCAAGGGTTATCCATCTTACTGAACTCCTTTATTGATTACACAATGCATTAGATTGAAAAATAATTGAAACATTTTATTACGAAATGAAATTTAGTTCTTACAATAAATCATTGGGTCAATTACGCCCCCATTACGCCTTAATGACTAGCTCATGCCCCAAATTATTATGAATCTGGGCTGTAAAATAATGTAGTTTAAAGGTGGCTGAGGCATATGTTCATTAGGCTATTGTCTATCAGTAAAAATGTCAAGCATGGCATTTCCCAGCCCCTAATTTTATATCACTGCACTTAGTATCTCATAAGCATAAAGGTGTGTTCCTAATGTAGCCTCAGTTCTTAGTTCACTATATACAACTCCATTGCTGCCGATCATGACACTGTGAATGCTTGCCATATCACGAGGATCCATTTAAATTTCTTGGCACCAATTTGTGAATTTTTCTGAAAACAGGATGCTGCTTGCTATGCAATTAAGCACTTTCCATATTAAATCAAGTGATGGAAGGTTGGATTTAAAATAAAATATTCAGCCATTTAGAAACATTTTTTCCTAGGACCACAGGCTAAATGTATGCATTCATGATGACAGGATTCCCAGGATCGTAGGATATAGCAGTTGCTATCATTACTGTTTAACAATCAGGCTCTGTTGTTTTTTATGCACAGGCTGTTTTCTGTTTAACCGCTGCTTCAGTCTTTTCATAATAGTGATATAGTCTGGAATATAGACGACGAGAGTCTTCATACATGTCAGAAAAAGCTATACAAATTTACTTTAAGGGTTCCAACCGTGGGGTTGGACATCATTGTTGTGACTGACTGCCTTCCGTAAGTCGTACTATACTATAAGTCAGAGTCTGCATGATGCATGTTGATGTGGTGGGAGAGACGATTCTCTGTTCGATTCATCTTCCACTACAGGTACATGTCTGTTTGTTCGTTACAGTCACCAAAATGCATTCAATTCACTTGTAAGAGAGATTTTGAGCGGTTTCCTTCAAAATTTTATACAATCATTCAAATCAGCTTTCACAATCAACTTTTGGATGCAACTTTTTAGCATTCATTTTCTGATGGGGCTGCAACAACTTTGAAAAAACTTCTATGGTTTTAGGTTCAGTATTCAAATTCCAGCATGGTACGATGAGCATACCTGCTTTCCTACCCGAGATATAAATAAACATTTGGCTTTTGACCCACTTTGCCAGTAATTTTTTCGCAGCTTTTCTGTCATTAAGCCTGATATTGGATTGTTCATTGCTAGTTCCTGAAACGGTGGCCAATATTTATGCCCACCAGGTACTAGCAATGAGCAATCAGATCTGATCATATGGCAATCAGCAATGGGTTTTCAAAAAAAATGGTTTTAACACGAAGCCATTCGTTTAAACGTTGACGAGAAAATCAAATCAGTTTTGAGTACACGCTTCAGCTGTGATGTGAATTTGGAATTCTTTTATCATGCTGAAATTTTTACGTGGCATTTATTCACTGGTTGCAAATGATGGTCCCATTAATATGAATAATATCTTTTGAATATGATCACGGTCAGCCATTTTGAGCGAACATACAGAATTACAAAAATTCCAGAACTTAAATTAATATGATATATGTAGTCAAATTTATTGTGTATTCTATAGAAATGAGTTTGAATATAGATAAAAATCAGTATCACATTCACACCTCTTTCAGGCTCATATAACAAGGACAAAGTTTGGTCCGATTGTATTCCCTAAAGAGACTAGATAAAAGGAAAAGCTCGGATCCGCATACTATAGTAAGAAGAGGTTTTATTTTAGTACATTGTTTGATATTATCATGTTTTAGCGTTGTTGTATCTTTTGAAGGGACACAGAGTGAGAGAGGTACGCTCACAGCTGTCAGTGGTAGAATATCAATCACTGTGCCTGTTTTTACTGCTCTGAAATATACCTGTCGACATTTCACCAAACCCAGCAGTTTACATGCAAGCAGTTAACACCACTGAGCAAGGAGTTTGATTGGATCCAATGAAACCCCTTGGCAGGTGCCATCATCAGAGTTGACTGTCATCAATGGAGGCACACCTACATGTACATACAGATGTACACTGACACTGATGTCAAATAACAGGCGCGAAAAAACAGCACAGAAAATCTCTGGTCATGATCTTTCTTTGGTTATCTAGCTGTATGAGTACGGTGGTTATCATCATAAAGCTAGGTTACCAAGGCTAGGGAACTGACACAATACCGTCCAACCTTCTCAACATATCTACGACACAGAAGCTTCAAGCGTAGCAGACCGTAAATCAGTCAGCTACACCTAAAGATTTCCTCGGCAGGTAACAATGTTACCAGGCACAGCTTGGGTGCAAAAGGAGTGATGGCGCTGTGAGTGTGACACCTGTGAGCATGGCAAACTTCGGAGCTACTTTCTGGTAAGAAACACAGGTGATTTCTAGCATTGTCTTTGAATGGAAATCCTTATGATAAACTGTTTTTTATTGGTTGAATATAAATAAATCTGAATTATGTTGTGAGCTAATAACCAAAAACCAGTGCAAGTCTGCCACACTAAGGGGCAAGCCTCAGTATAGCACCTGGCTCTTGTTCAACTTCAAGGATGGAAAATATCAAGGTGCTACCCTTGTAGCATTATCCTGTTTATTAGAGAGAGACAGCGACAAAATTCTGATCTTAACTTTAATCTCATCTTGGAGCATCATCAATGTTATTTCTGTACTAATACAAAGCTGCAACAAGCTACTGCAACTATCATTTTTACCAGGCCCACACTTTCTCTGTCGGTGAGGAAGGTTGACGCCACCAAATTCCACTGCCTTGTGATAACATTTGTCAGCAATGTCACAACCATCATGCAACCAACTCTGCTTTTTTACTGGGGCACATTGCATGATAATTAATTAATCGCCTGGTGAATAAGTCGAGGCCTGGGATCCCAAGGGAGGAAACTTCTTTAGTGACAAGAGAAAAAAATGTGCGGCTTGATCAGCCGGGCGTTTGGATAGAGAAGTGATGCTCAGTTAGGCAAATCGCAGTCTACTCCCAGATGACAGCATCACTGGAGCGGCGACGCATAGCTTCTACAGTCGCCGGGTAATCAGCTGTGATCGTGTCAATGATATAACAAGCAACCGCAGCTCGCTAGTCAGCCATAAAATTACCATAACTGACACTGGAGCAGCTGCAGAGATGACACTGCAATATAGCAATGGTAGCAGCAAGTTGACATTCGCTGACATGATCTGTCCCTGAGATCAAAAACCTGTCGCAGCCACACCTTTTCCTGTATACTGTACTGTTTTCCTGTTCTATCTCTCTACTATAAAAAGTATTATGTGTATAGACGACAGCTGATGGCACCATAACCACAAACCATTGTACATAATCCTATGTTAGCAAAAGAAAATAATGCTGATGATCTCACTCACAAGATTCTTTCATCCAAGCCCTGTGTCAGGAAAAAACATGAAGATTCGAAAAGATACAGGGGAGTTTAACGATCTGTAAAAGACTATTCACAACATTAACCATATAGCTGTTGTCAGATTCGGATTCAAATAAAGTACTGAAACTAAGAAAATAATTATCACCTAGCTTTTCATTGTTGCGGGTTCATTTGCTTCAACCATCACAAAAAACAAATTCTTTGAGTTCACCTTTAAAAACTCTCTGTCCTTGTGTACACGTGATACAGTGCACTGTGTACACAAAGACTTCAATTTTTTGGGTGACCAATAATCAAATGTACCATGTACCAGTCGCCATCACAAATTTCAGTTTGTGCTGAGTCTGCTGAAGTATCTTATGGAGATTTGGGCTGATGATAGCCTAATAATAGGTTACTACAACTGTCACACCACTCGTACACACAAAAATTGAGTCATACCTCGAAAGTGAAGAGGGTCACGCAAGGTCAGCGCCCTCTGATTTATCTTTGTCACTTGGAGATTTGCGATTACTTGAAGACATGATAGACATGTAATATCTACTAATTCCGACTGAAGATTATAGCCGTGAGAGAGAAAGAGAGAGGAAAATATGCGCTGGGTGCTTATTCCATCTCATTGAATAAGAGAGCATGAAACTGAATGGCTCATCACAGATATTGTAGCTTCTCGTCGCTATCACGAGGACAACTGTGTCCATTTCACTGGCGTTTAATTAAAATTCTATGCTAGTGGCTAAATGCCAAGTGTGCATGAGAATGTTCGACTTGACTCATGGGATAATTATCACAAGTCGGCAATGTGAAGATGCGGCTTTGTCACCTTTCTCGGCTGTTTCATTGTGGCACATCATGGTTTTGTGGCATATATTGATAATCCTTACCTCTTCTTTTAGCTAGACCTGATTGATTTCATTTGTAAACAGTTTTGAGCTTGCCTGTCTAGTTCTTGTATCCTGGCAGAGACACAGCTATTGGTTTTGATATTGATAATATCGCTTGACTGTCTCACATTGAAAGGATGAACAAGCTCCATATTGCTGCTACATGTGGCATGTAACAGCTTCAAAAATCATTATAAAATGGTAAACTCCCTTTCTTTTTATGATTGGTACCGAAATAATTTTAATTCTATTTTCCCAGCGGTTTTATAGATGCACATTATGGATTGAAGACAAGGGAGATGTTTAAGCACAAAATAAGACCTCATTATAACTTTTTTGTTGAATCTAGATGTATTAGATGAGGTAGAGCCAGTTTGTGATCTTGGTGATTTCAACCAACCTTGTTTCAATGAAGGGAATTTTACATAATACCGGTCTGATTGTCCCCTCATGTCACAAGAGCAGATAACTCCTAATATTAAACAGAGATTAGTTAGAGACAGTTTTCTCGGAGTGCCAGCCCATTGTTGTGGAGATTACTATATTTTGAACAGGACTTTTACTTAATCAATAATTGTTTATGGTATTCTTTTGACAGGGTACTCACTACTCATCTCTGACCATTGCACCATAATGAGTCAATACGATAAATGGAACGCACATCCAGTCAGTGCATGGCATGAATCAAATATAACATATATACCGTAAAGTCTTGGTTTATTGTTGCGTGGGTAAATGGTGGTGCGGCTAAAATAGTGTGAATTTAGTCACTGCCTAAATATTGAGAGTCATAGATTCTTCTTTAGATAGAAATGGGACTAAAAAGTGAGGCCATGCTATTTAAATGGATTCGTTTTTCAGCCACGATGACTTTTTTATCTTAACATGGTGTGATTCACCATTTAGCCGCGCAACTATAAAGTGCGACTTAACGGTGTGAAATTTTTATCAAATGCTAGGGGCTTCCCCACAAAGAGTCAAGGGGTCTGATTACCACTGCAGACCAACTTCTTTTTTCATC
>ERZ1740070.1233-NODE-1233-length-16174-cov-5.024133_pt1 | contig 16174 bp, 17 predicted proteins | sample MGYA00581734_ERZ1740070 | MGnify/ENA primary metagenome ERZ1740070 (study PRJEB43018, sample SAMN04849744) | marine metagenome | isolation source: floating plastic debris | place: Pacific Ocean | collected 2008-09-01 | study: EMG produced TPA metagenomics...
GATGCGCGGCTCTGTTGCGCGATACGCATACGGTTGCTTTGTCCGCTTAGCGCCCATTTCGACCCATGCCACGCTTTGCACCAATGCTCAGACCGACGCGAAAGCCGGTTCTCAGGCGATGGGACCGAAACGCAGCCTAGTCTATCTCGTTGAGATCAAAGTCCACGTGCACATGGTTCCCATCCGGATCGGACACGTGGAACTGAACGAGGCCCGCGTCTCTGACCTCTGTCTTTTCGAACGGGTCGCCATTTTCCGTGAGCGTTCTCTCAAAAGCCGCCGCATCCGTCGCGGAAAACGCAAAATGCTCCAGTTTGAGCGCGGCGTCCGACCCGGTACGCTCTGGTCCGGGATCCTCAACAAGATGCACGACCGCGGCATCGCCTGCATAAAGCCACGCGCCACCAAACCCGAAATCGGGCCGTGACCCTGAGCGCAACCCAAGCACAGTTTCATACCACGCAACCATCTCATCCAGATTGGCCGTCACGACGTTGACATGATCCAGGCGCTGCACAGGCATCTCAGAACCCCTCCAGCACAATCTTACCCTTAGATCGACCACTCTCCAACAGCTTATGAGCCTTGATAAGATTGGCCGCGTTTATGGTGCCAAAGTTCTCCGCAACGGTGGACTTCACCTGTCCTTTGTCGATCAACGCGGCGACCTCATTGAGGATGTCGCCCTGTCTTTGCATATCTGCTGTCTCGAACATCGGGCGTGTGAACATAAACTCCCAATGGACCGAGATGGCTTTGGGTTTGAAAGGTATGATGTCGAATGTCTCCGGGTCGTCGATCAACCCATACCGACCTTGGGGCGTCATGATCCCGGCGACCTCTTCGGAATACAGATGCGAATGGGTCGTTGAGGTCACGAAATCGACACTCCCGACGCCCAGTGCCGTTATCTGTGGGCCAAGCGGGGCTGCGTGGCTGATGACGTGATGCGCGCCGAGTGCCTCAACCCACGCTTTGGTTTCGGGCCGTGATGCGGTCGCAATGATGGTCACGTCCGACAAGGCGCGGGCAAGTTGGATGGTGATGGACCCAACGCCGCCCTCACCGCCGATCACCAACAGCGTTTTCTTTCCACCGGGCACAGGGTGATTGATCCGCAAGCGATCAAACAGCATCTCATAGGCGGTCAGCGCCGTCAGTGGCATCGCAGCCGCGGCTGAGGTCGAAATGGAACCCGGCGCTTTTCCGACGATCCTTGCGTCCACAAGATGAAATTCTGAGTTGGTGCCCGGCCGGTTCACCGCACCAGCATAGTACACGCGATCTCCGACGGAGAAATCGATGACCGCCTCACCGCAGCCAACGACCTCACCAGCCGCATCCCACCCCAAGACTTCAGGCGTCCCATGTTTCGGAGCTCGCCGCTGCCTGATCTTGGTGTCCACCGGGTTGACCGAAATCGCATCGACCTTCACCAACAGATCGTGGCCGGTCGCAGATGGCTGATCGGCCTCAAAATCAATCAACGCGTTCGGTCGATCAATCGGGCCTGTCGCAGTGTATCCAACAGCTTTCATAGCGTGCTCCTTGGGTTGGGTGTTCAGGCGATGACGCTCATCTCATTGAGCGTGAATTCTTCGACGGCCCCGTCTGTCGCCTCCATGTATGCCGCAAGGTGCGGGGCCCCCATATGCGTCTGCCACAATGCGCGGCTTTCCCAATTCTCAAAGAACAGGAAATGCGCCGGGTTGTCGTTGTCCTGATGCAGATCGTAGTTGATGCAGCCCTCTTCGGCCCGCGTGATGTCAATGAGCTTGAGAAGCTCTGCCTTCACGAGGTCGATCTTATCAGGGTTTGCTTTGATGTTGGCGACGATGGTCAGCTTGGCCATGGGTATCATCCTTTGTTTGTCCGTGTGATGTGAATTTACGTGGCCGCCCATTCGGGATAAACAGACACGAACCGAAATGATAATCCGGATAAAACGGCCAATGCTGCTTGATAACCTCCGCGTCTTCACGATCATTTCTGAAAAGGGCAGCCTCGTTGCGGCGGCCCGCGAAACGGGCATGGCCACCACGACAATCTCGGAACGTTTGGCCGCTCTTGAGGGCCATTACGGCGTCGTGTTGTTCAACCGGACAACACGGTCGCTGAGCGAGACAGACGAAGGTCGGACACTTCTGGAAGGGGCCAAATCCGTCCTGAGTGAGGTGGCCGACCTCGACACACGCGTTCGCCACGGGGCAGAGACACTCTCGGGGCCAATCCGCATCTCGGCCCCCATTGATCTGGGCCGCTCCATCATATCGCAAGCCATATCGACCTTCACAGCAGAGAACCCGGCGATCTCGACCGAACTGTCCTTGTCTGACGGCTACGTCGATTTAGTCGGCCAGGGATTTGATTTGGCGGTGCGCTTCGGCAATGTGTCGGACTCCTCTCTGAGAGTGCGAAACCTCGGGGCCTACCAGCGGCTCGTTTGCGCGGCCCCTGCGTATCTGGAAAAACACGGCGCGCCCACAACGCCTGACGACCTGTCAGGTCACAATTGCCTCGTGATGCGGTTCGGGGACACGCTGGACAACGTTTGGGAGTTCGGCACAGGCCCCAAACATCATCAGGTCACGGTTCGGGGCAACAAGGTTGTAAACGACGGGTGGCTCATCCGATCCTGGGCGCTCGCCGGGCATGGGATCGGCCTCAAGTCCGAGCTGGATGTCGCCGAGGACGTCCGCTCTGGTGCGTTGGTGTCCTTGCTGAAAGACCATTTGCCACCTGCCAAACCCCTCCAGATGATGTTCCCACCCAGTAGAGCGCAACCGCGCCGCGTGACCGCGTTTGCAGATCATCTTCGCGCAACGATTTCCGGCCTGAGGCCCGCGTCATAAGCCAACAATAAGGCATACTGCCCTGCGCAGATGCCTGGCCTTTCCTTGGGGGTGGGGCGTACGACCCCGACGCGCCGCACTCGGGCTCAGACTGCTCACAAAGTCATTTCCGTCCGGGACGACAAAGAACCCAAGCGTGTGATTGACCTCAACGTCATCGACAATCTCGCCTGTTGCAGTGACGGCATAGACACCCAATGAAGTGACCGCATCAAATGCACCACCAAAGGTCAGCGCAAAATCCGGCGCATCGCCCGCGCGCGCGGCACCCTCCCATCGTCACGCATACCATCTTCAGAAACCGAAAAGGGCGCAGCTCTTGCCGCGCCCCCATTTGTCATTTGCCCTCGTTCGTCAGAGGTCGCCCGCGGCTTTGCTTTCAATCTCCGGCCAGTTGCCCTCAGCCAGGGTGATGCGGTTCGTTGTTTCCTGCACGAACAGGTTCTGCGCCCCATCCGACGAATTCAGATAAAGCTGACCATCGACGATCTTGAACAGATGCGGCTGCGTCGGGATTTTCTTGGCTTTGCCCGTGCCCACAGCACACCATCCGCCATAGGCCGGGGCAAACTTGGCCGGATCGGCTTTGAACTTCTCCATGTTCTCCGCGCTCGCGAATTTCCACGTCACGCCAGCATGCTCATACTTGTAATCGGCCGAACCTTTGGTCGGCGCGCCCACCGTGTGATAGGCCACAGCATCATAGCCACTGATCGCGATGTTCTTTTCCGGGTTGGCAAGGAAAAACTCATCCGCCGCCTGCGCCGTGCTCAGCGATGCGAATGTAGCGAGGGTTGCAATGGCAGCACCGGTGCGAAGGGATTTCAAGATCATCTGGGGTCTCCTGTTGGGTTAAACCATACGTTTCCGTATTGCGGCTCTGACAGGCCGCATCAAAGACGTGCCCGTTTGTCGCACCAAAGGCCAATAAACTCGGATCACACCGGCTCACAGCTTTGCCAATCACACGTGTGTCAAACCGGCGTGAGCGGGCTCATCGCATCCTTGATTTGGAGATCCAGACCAGCGCACCAACGACAACGCCCCAAAAGGCCCCGCTCACGCCAAAGAGGGTCATACCGCTGGCCGCGATCAGGAATGTCAGGGCAGGGGCCTCCAATTGCCCGGGCTCACCAAAGGCGGCGGACATTGATCCCACCAGCGCAGGGATCAAGGCCAGCCCGGCCACGCCTGTGATCAACACCAGCGGCGCAAGACCAAAGAGCGACGTGACCACCGCCGCCGCAAAGGCCAGCGCGACATAAGCCACCCCGCTCGTGATCGCGGCGAGATAGCGCTTCGCGGGATCCGGCCCCGCATCCTCGCCCGCCATCATCGCCGCCGTGATCGCCGACATATTCAGCGGCACCGCCCCAAAGACAGAGGTCACAACGCTCATCAGCCCCGTCATGCGGATCATCGGTTGGCGCGTCACGGCGTAGCCATTCAGCTCCAGCACCGCAAAACCGGGGATATTCTGCCCCGCCATCGTCACCAGGTAGAGCGGGACAGAAAAGGAAATGAACGCCTGCAGCGTAAAGATCGGAGCCACCGGCACGATCTGAGGCAGCAAATCACGCCCACCCGGCATCGCCGCCTCAGACGGGTCCACCGCAAAATAGAGCACGACCAAAAACGCGATCACGGCGAAAGGCATCGCCGCCAGCCGGTTCCACCTCAGCCCAATGAGCCAGGCCAGGATCACCGGCGCCATCATCCCCGGCACGGCGCCGAGGGCAAGCGCCGGGGCCAGGCACAGCTCCAACAAAACCCCGGCCAGCAACGCGTTGCCGATGGGTTTGGGGATCGCCGCCACCACGCGGCCCAGCGCAGGCACCAACCCGGTCAGCACGATGAGCCCCGCACACCCAATCAATGCGCCCACCGCCTCGCCAAAGCCCCCGGGCAAGGCCGCGCTGGCGGCCAAAAACGCGGCCCCCGGCGTCGACCATGCCACCGCCGCCGGGATGCGCGTCATCAGTGGCAACCAGATACTGGCAAGCCCCATCCCCAAGGTCGCAAAGAATAGCCCCGTCGCGGCCTGCGTGGCGGTCGCCCCCATCGCGGTCATGCCCGCCAGCACAATCGCAAAGGACGCCGCATAGCCCACAAAGGCCGCCAAGAGCCCCATCGAAACCGCCGGGAAAAGAGATTTGCGATCCATGACCACTTTCAACGCCGCATCAAATCTGACAGCGCCTGTTGTCTCGCAGAATGCGGCGATGGGCAATCCTGGCCAAAGCCTGCGATCAATGCAGGCTCAAGAGCACCTCGATGTCCCGCGAGGTCAGCCGCTGCAACAGCTCACGATCCTCTGCCGCCAGCCGCCCGCCGGTTTTGATCGTCTCATGCAACAGCGCCGCAATCCCCGCCGTGGGCATGTAATACACATTGGGGTTCTCGTGGCTCAGGTCCGACACCAGCTTTTGCAACAGCCGCTTTTGCCGTTCCCCGTCCAGATCCTTGCGTTTGTCCTGTAGCATGCGCCGCGCTCCATCGCTTTGTGGCACCACGTCAAAGCTAGGACGCTCGACAGGTCCGGGCAACTGCGAGATCCGTCACGGCAAACCAATCCTGCAAAATTTCGGCATAGAGCTCCGGTTCCCGCAGAGGCCACAGATGATCGCGCCCGTCCAACATCCGCGCGGTCACTGCGCCATAGCGGCCTGCAAGCGCCTCTGGCATGCGGCGGATGGCGTCTGGCTCCCCATCGGCGGCAACAGCCAAGACCCGGCAGGCAATGTCATCCAGCGCCGGGGGCCGGAAGGCGACTACATCCTGCCCCCCCCGCCGGCTCGTCCGCGCAGAGATCAGGCGCATCCCCGCCACATATTGCTCCGCCATCTCCGGGCTGCCAAACATCCCCGCCATCCGCCGCGCCACAAAGGGCAGACGCATCAGCGCCCCATTGATCGCATAGGCCGCGTTCCACAGCATCGGCGCCCTCAGCCGGCCCACATGAAACCCCGACAGCATCGCACCGGCAAACCGGTCTGGCCGCAAGGTCAACAGGATCGACCCCACATAGGCACCCAGCGAATGCCCGGTGACATAGATCGCGCGCTCTCGTGGCACCGTGTCCACCACGCGCGCCACCTGCTCGGCACTGTCTTTGAGGGAATGCCACGCAATCGCGGCGCTGCCCCCGTGGCCGGGCAAATCGGGGATCAGGGCGTCATGCCCGTGCATTTGATCCACCACCGGCTGCCAGCACCAACCGGCAATCCCAAGACCATGGAGATAGAGGATATAAGGGCGGCTCGTGTCAGAACCTGTTTGCGTAAAGCGAAGCATCTTGTGACCTCCCATAGGACACAAGACACAACTTTTGCCTCTCTTTGCGTTATCTCAAGCGCTCTTTGGGAATACCAGCGTTGCACCGGCGCGATGGCTTATTCGCCCAGTTTCGCGTGCACCTCATCAAGGTCAATTTCCCCGATGGGCATTTTATTTGCTGGATTTTCAAAGTCATACTTAAAGAGCTCGAAATCCCGCTTATAGATCTCATAGACCAGATGCATCGAAAGATCGTCGAAATAATCTTCCACCGGATGGGCGCGTTTTGGCCCGTGCCCTTCACTTTCGTTAAAGCGCGGGATCTTTTTGAGGTCGACTTTCTTGGGCGTTTTGATGCCTTTCAGCACGTCCGCCATCCCGTCATTGAACGTCTCGGTCCAGAAAATCCGGTCATAGCGCCCGCCATTGACGATAAAGGTCGACACATGCCCCGACATCGCCGACCAATGAATGTCCGGCTCCATCGGGCGACGCCAGCGGATCGTGTCCCGGGCAAACAGCAGAAACCGGCGAAAGCTCGCGATCTGGTCAAACTCGTCCTTGCCGTCATCACCGCCCACTTCGATCCCGTATTTCTGAGTCAAAAGCGGCACCAGCTTGCCACGATAGCGCACACCATTGCGCTGAATGCCGCAAATCTTGTCAAAGAAACTGGATAGGATCCGCGTATAGGGGTTCCGCACACAGGTGAACGCATAGGATTTATGCGCCACCACATTGGCGGCAATCGCCTCCTGGCTGTCTTCGCGGGCCCATTTGTGCAGGCCCTTTTCAGCGTCATGAATATCGCCGTCAAAGAAACTGCCATGGTCGGAATAATACATGATCTGCCCGATGGTCGAACACGCGCATTTGGGCACCACGCGGTAGACCACGCTTTCGCTTTCGGTCATCCATGTTCCTGGAAAACCCATCACCTTGCCTCCAAACCGTACCTTGCCCGTTCTCTGCTCGTGACCTTAGCGGCCTTAAAAAACACTTGAAAGGGAGTTTATTCAGGGTCCCTTCAGAGTTATCACTATAAACAAAGCGAGCAGTCACGGGTAGTTTGTTTCGAAAATGGCAAAAATTGCGTATATTTTGCTGTGCCACAAGGATCCGGATGCGATCATTCAGCAGGCCCGGCGCCTGACGGCTGTGGGCGACTACATGGCGATCCACTTCGATGCCCGCGCCAAGCCGGAACATTACCGCAAAATCCGTGATGCGCTGGGCGATGATCCCAATGTGGCCTTCGCGCGCAAGCGCTGCAAATGCGGCTGGGGGGAGTGGTCGCTCGTGCAGGCCACGCTTTATGCGGTTGAGGCCGCGGTAGAGGCATTCCCCCGCGCCACCCATTTCTACATGCTCTCGGGCGATTGCCAGCCCATCAAATCCGCGCATTATGCCCATGACTTTCTGGACAATGACGATGTGGATTACATCGAAAGCTTCGATTTCTTCGAAAGCGATTGGATCAAGACCGGCATCAAGGAAGAGCGTCTGGTCTATCGCCATTTCTTCAATGAACGCAAAAACAAGGCGCTGTTTTACGCGTCGTTTCGGATGCAGCGCCGGCTGGGGCTAGGCCGCGACATCCCCGCCGACATCCAGATCATGATCGGCAGCCAATGGTGGTGCCTGCGCCGCCGCACCATCGAATGGATCCTCGATTTCACCCGCAAACGCCGCGACGTGATGCGCTTTTTCCGCACCACCTGGATCCCCGATGAGACGTTCTTTCAAACGCTCGTGCGCCATGTCGTGCCAGAGCAGGAAATTCGCACCCGCACGCTGACGTTTTTGATGTTCACCGATTACGGCATCCCGGTCACCTTCTACAACGATCACTTCGACCTGCTCAAAAGCCAAGACAGCCTGTTCGCCCGCAAAATCAGCCCCGAAGCGAAAGAGCTCAAGCGCAATCTCGGCGCGCTTTATGCCGATGATGACGCGCAGTTCCAGATCTCCAACGAAGGGCAGAACCTCTACAAATTCCTCTCCGGTCGGGGCCGCATCGGCCGCCGTTTCGCCAGCCGCTTCTGGGAAACCGAAAGCACGCTCGGCCGTCACCGCGAGTTGATGATCGTGGTCTGCAAGAAATGGCACGTGGCCAAACGCGTGCTTGAGCAAATCCGCCAGGCGACGAATGTGCCGGCCATCGAATACCTCTTCAACGAAGAACACACCGCCCTGCCCGATCTGGGCGGCATTCAGGCCACGCTTGGCAAACGCACGCGCCACCGCAGGGCCCTGATGCGCGTGCTCTTTGATTACTTCAAAACCGACCGGATGATCATCTGCCTTGATCCCTCCAACCTCGATCTTTTGCATGATTTCGCCTCTGACCGCTCCACCACCAAGATCCTCGAAATCAAATGCGAATTCACTGATGACTATCTGATCGGCCATGCCAAACGCGTGGGTCTGGCAGGCGAAGAAACCTCTCAGGACACGCTCGAACGCCTGATGCCCACGATCCGGGGCGACATGGTGTTCGAAAGTGATCGCATCCGCGACGCCGATTTCGAAAACCTCTATGCCGTCGACCAAGGCGTCGGTGTCGAAGACAATGCAGGTCAGATCGCCCAGTTCCTTGATATCCCCATGGACAAGGCGCTAGACATCGCAGGCACGCCGCATCTCTTCGCCGATTAAGGACCTCCCATGTCGCACAGCTATGACGATCAGAATATCTTCGCCAAGATCCTGCGCGGCGAGATCCCCAACAGCACGGTCTATGAGACCGATCACACCCTCGCCTTCAACGATATCGCGCCGCAAGCCCCGGTCCATGTGCTGGTGATCCCCAAAGGCGCTTATGTCAGCCACGATCACTTCGCCGAGGAGGCCTCCGAGGCTGAGATCATCGATTTCATGCGCGCCACCGCTGAGGTCTGCCGCAGGACAAAGGTGAGCCTAGCCGTAGATGGGGAGGGCTATCGCGTCATTTCCAATTGCGGGGCCCACGGCGTGCAAGACGTGCCCCATTACCACCTGCATGTATTGGGCGGCCGCGTGATGGGACCCATGGTGAAAAAGGCGGATTAATCCTTCAGCGACCGAGCTCGACCGGCTGCCGCAAAAATCTCTGGGGCCGGTGTGTCAATCTGGGAAAACACATCCCACCCTTCGGCTTCAAACGCCAAATCCACCACATACTCACCAAGGTGATAAATCCACGACCAGCCGTCCCCGCCCGGCGCGCTGTAAATCCAGCTTCCGTCATGGGGTGCGTCGATCTCACTTTGGGCTTTGTCAAACATCGCCTGCATCTGTGCCTGGTCCGGTGCCTGGCCAAGCGCGCGCCGCTCAAAACCAAGGTCCCTCTCTGCGCGCAGCGCCATGCCTTCCAGAATGATGGCCTCCCCAATGGTCTTGCTAAAATAGGGCCAGCGCAGACAGTGATGCAATTCATGGGCCAGAAGCGCAGGAAAGAAAGCCGTCACATAATCCGCCAGCGTGTCAATGCCGGGATCGACAAAGAACATCGTCACATGCGGGCTGATCGTGTGACCGGTAAAGGAATACACCCCTCGGGAGTAATTCACCGTGGTCAGGATCAGCACGTCAATGTCGGGCATGGGCAGGCGGGCGCTGATCGCCTCAACCGTGCCTTTCGCCTGATCCTCAAACGCCGCGCGCTGGGTCTTCGACAGCCCGTTGTCGCGGTCGTAAAATGTGATCGAAACGGTCATCTTGACCCCTAGCATGCTCAGGACACAAACACCGTCCTACTCGGCAAGACTAGCATGAAACCGAGCCTGACACATCCGCCCGTGTCAGTACCCTCGGGGGTTAAAGGCAAAGAACACCTTCGTCACCTCCTCCTGAATGTCCCAGGTCACTCGCGTGCCATCCTTGATCAGATAGGTGTCCCCCGTCGTCAGGTGGGTGGCCTCTCCCGTGCCATGATCGGTGATCGCGCAGCGCCCGGACAGAAGCGTCATCAACTCATCGCCCTGTTCGGTGCACTCAAACACACCCACGCTACAACGCCATATGCCTGCCCGCGTCACATGACCCGGACCACCCGCATCCAAACGCCCAGATGCGCGGGGATCACCCGCGATGACGCGATACGCACTTGGTCCCGGCGCAAACGGCCAGTCTTCCAAAGGCCCCACATCATCCCCGGGCCGATAGAGCATCAGGTCTTCCGCAAATACCCGTTCGGCGCATAGGTGGCATTGGGCCCGAACATGTCGCAGTAAAATTCATCCACCTCGAACACACCGGGATTGGCGGCGTCATAATCCTCAATCGCCTTGCTGGGCCCGCCGCCGTAATTCTCCGCCACACCTTTGAGCTCAGTCATGATGCCGTCTTCCATGCACAGCATCTCACCCGCCTGCATGTGCTGGCCGAGGAACTCCAGCGCCGCCATGCAGCACGCGTAGGTATGCGCGCTGTCTTCCAGCACGAACCACGGGCGCGGCGCCGACCAGATATCAAACGCGTCAAAGCTCGCGCCCAGATCCATCACATCGCCCTCAATATAGGTCACGCGCGGGTCACTCACCTGGGGTTTTTTCACATCAATCGAAAAGATCGGCGTCTGGCGGCCATAGTTGTTCACCGTATCCGCCATCCAAATGGCACTCGCCCCATGATGGCTGCCAATCTCGATGATCGTCGCCGGCTCCAGATCCCAGATCGCGCGCGCCTGAATGGCGGCATCAATCGGACTGCGCAGACATTCGATGCCCTTGTACTGATAGGCCATGACCCCGTCCTGATACTTGCGCAGGAACGGGTAGTCGAAATTGGATTTGAACGATCGCATCACGGGGGCCTTTCTGGCTTGGGCTTTTGCCCGCACCTAACCCTCGCCCGAACAAAGGGTCAATGCCTCGCGCCTTCACGAAACCTTGCCCCACGCCGTAGGGTGGGGTTCCACCCCACCACGCCGCATCACGTGCCCACAAAACCGGCGCAAATCCCGCAGGTTCAAAAAGATCATCACCAAACCCTTGAGCGCTGGCGCAAAAACCCCGATATGCAGCGTCATGGATCCAACAGCCCCCTCCGCCCCCCTCGGTATGCGCGCCCGCGTGGGCCGCATCATGGATGGCCCACTGGTGCAAAATTTCATCCTCGGTGTGATCCTCTTCAACGCGGGCATCCTCGGGTTGGAAACTTCCAAAACCGCGATGGCCGCGGCCGGGCCGTTGATCCTGACGCTCGATAAAATCTGCCTTGGCATTTTCATTGTTGAGATCTTGCTCAAACTCTTCGCCCGCGGCTTGGGTTTTTTCCGCACCGGCTGGAACATCTTCGATTTCACCATCGTGGCGATCTCGCTCGTCCCCAACGCCCAAGGTCTCTCTGTCCTTCGCGCACTGCGCATTTTGCGGCTCTTACGCGTGGTCTCGGTCGTGCCCTCGCTGCGCCGCGTGGTCGAGGGGCTGATGAACGCGATGCCCGGCATGGCGTCCGTCTTCATGCTCATGGGGCTCATTTTCTACATCGGCGCGGTCATGGCGACCAAGCTCTTTGGCGCGGATTTTGACGAATGGTTCGGCACCATCGGGCGCTCGGCCTATTCCCTTTTCCAGATCATGACGCTGGAAAGCTGGTCCATGGGCATCGTCCGCCCTGTGATGGTCGAATACCCTTATGCCTGGCTTTTCTTCGTGCCTTTCATTCTGGTCACGACCTTCGCCGTGGTGAACCTGGTCGTGGGTCTGGTGGTCAATTCCATGCAAGACGCCCACGCCGTCGAAGACAACGCCCGCACCGATGACTACCGCGACGAGGTGCTCAGCCGCCTCAAGGATATTGAGGCCAAGCTCCACGATCTGGATAAAAAGCGCTAAGTCAGACAACGCGCCCCGGGCTTGATCCGGGGCCTCATGCGAAGGGGTGCCAGAGGTCCCGGATCACGTCCGGGACGGGACAGCCGTCAAAGCAGCTCGGGTGCTACCGGGAACTGGTCAACTTCAGAAACACATCCTCCAGATCCGCCTGTTCCGTGCGCATATCCGCGATCGTGATGCCAGCGTTGCGCACCCGCTCCAACACTGCCTCCGCCGTCATCTCTCGCGCATGATAAGATAGCTCAATCATGCCGTCTTCCCGTCGTGCTGCCTGCAGCCCCTTGGCCTGCGGCAGCGCGTCCACCGCGCCTTCGGGCCGCACCACGATCCGCCGCGTGTCCAACTGCCCCAAAAGCGCGCTGGTCTTGTCCCGCACCACCAGTACGCCAGTGTTGCTGCTCGCGATCTCGTCGCACATCTCCTCGGCCTCCTCCAGGAAATGGGTCGTCAGACCGATCGTCATGCCATGGGCAATCAACCGCTTCACATTCTCCCACAGCATCTGGCGCAGCTCGATATCCACGCCCGCCGTCGGCTCATCCAGCACCAGAATATGCGGATGATGCACCAGCGCCTTGGCCAAGAGAAGCCGCCGCCGCATGCCCCCTGACAGGGTGCGCGCATAGGCACGTGCCTTATCCTCAAGTCCCACAAGCTGCAAAATCTCATCACTGCGCCGCTGCGATTTCGGCACACCATAAAGCCCTGCCTGCATCTCCAACGCATCGCGCGGCCTGAAAAACGGATCCAGGTTCAGCTCTTGTGGCATTACCCCGATGGCCGCGCGGGATTGGCGCGGGTTCACATCCTGATCAAACCCCCAGATCGTGACCTGCCCGGTTGTCTTGCGCACCAGCCCCGCTAGAATGTTGATCAGCGTCGATTTCCCCGCCCCATTGGGCCCAAGCAGGCCAAACACACAGCCCGCCGGAATATCCAGATCAATCCCCTTCAGCGCGTGTTTCTCACCCCCGCGCCCCCGGTACAGTTTGGTCAGCCCTTTGATATCAATCGCCGTCTCTTGCATGGGCGCAGATGTAACAAACCACACCGCAGAGACCACCCGTATTTCCGGGATTCTTTTGTGCCCCGAAACCCGCTAAACTCACCGTCAAACAACACAGATGAGCAGACATGGCCAACCAACCCCTCAAAGGCATGGCGCGCCTTGCCGCCGCATGGCGCAATTCTCGCGCGGGCTTTCGCGACGCCTGGCAGGGCGAAGAGGCCTTTCGACAGGAAGTTATCCTGTTCCTCCTGAGTATCCCCGCGGCGTTTCTCATCGGCGCGACGGTCTTCCAAACCGCCCTTCTCATCGCATCAATGTTGTTGCTTTTGATCGTAGAGATCCTCAACAGCGCCATAGAAAGCGTCGTGGACCGCATCGGCCCAGAACGGCATGAGCTGTCTCGCAAGGCCAAGGATATGGGCTCACTCGCCGTCCTCATGGCCATGCTTCTGGCCGGCATCCTCTGGCTCGCGGCACTTTGGCAAGCCTTCACCACATAGAACCCGGCGCGGAATCAAGGGCGCAGCCCGCCGCGCCTTCGCAAGGCCCCACCCAGGGCCTGGCGAAATTGCCTGTGCAGCGCCTCGTTCAACCTCACAGCGGTACGTCACGATAAAGCGCCCTTGAACGAGATCAGATCGCCAGACCGGGGCCTCGCAAAGGCGCTCTCTTGCACTCTGCTGTCGGGAACACGCCCGAAACTCCACATTGCCCACTGGCCGCTCCCCCCTCCTCGTGCCATATCAGTCACAGACAAGATGGAGGTTCCCCCATGACATTCGGAAAAGGCTGCCACCTGCACCTCATCGACGGCTCTGCCTTCATCTTTCGCGCCTATCACGCCCTGCCGCCGCTCACCCGCAAATCCGACGGCCTGCCCATCGGTGCGGTCTCGGGCTTTTGCAACATGCTCCACCGCTACGTGACCGATGATCATGGCTCCGATGCCCCCACCCATGTGGCCGTCATCTTCGACAAAGGCAGCCACACGTTCCGCAATGATCTCTATTCCGAATACAAGGCCAATCGCGATGCGATGCCCGAGGACCTGCGCCCGCAAATCCCGCTGACCCGGGCCGCGACCGAGGCGTTCAACATCGCCTGCAAAGAGCTTGAGGGCTATGAGGCCGATGACATCATCGCCACCCTCGCCGTGCAGGCGCGCGACGCCGGCGGCCGCGTCACCATCATCTCGTCCGACAAGGACCTGATGCAGCTTGTCGGCGGCGGCGTCGAAATGCTGGATGCCATGAAAAACCGCCGCATTGACGTGGAGGGGGTTGAGGAAAAATTCGGCGTCCGCCCTGACCGCGTGGTCGACGTGCAGGCGCTGGCGGGCGACAGCGTCGACAATGTCCCCGGCGCGCCCGGCATCGGCATCAAAACCGCCGCCCTCCTGATCAACGAATACGGCGATCTCGAAACCCTGCTCGACCGCGCGGGAGAAATCAAACAGCCCAAGCGCCGCGAAACCCTCATCGACAACCGCGCCCAGATTGAGCTCTCCAAAAAACTGGTCATCCTCGACACGGCCACCCCCATCGATTTCACTCTCGACGATCTCGAAGTCCTCGATCCAGAGCCGGAAAAGCTTCTGACCTTCCTGGCTGAGATGGAGTTCCGTACCCTCACCAAACGCATCGCCGAAACCCTTGAGGTTGAGGCCCCCGTCATCGCCGAGACTGAGCCGCAAGGCGCGGACGAGGCCGCCCCCGAATGGCCCGCCATAACCCCAGACGCCTACACCAAAGTCGCGGACATGGAGACGCTGAACACCTGGATCGCCAAAATCCGCCACCGCGGATACGTCGCCATCGACACGGAAACCACCTCGCTCAATGAAATGCAGGCCGACCTCGTCGGCATTTGCCTCGCCACGGAACCGGGGGAGGCCTGCTACATCCCCGTCGCCCACACCGAAGGCGATGATGATCTTTTCGCGTCCGGCAAACGCGCCCCCGGCCAACTGGACCGCCAAGAGGTGCTTGATGCCCTCAAGCCCATCCTTGAGGACGACGCCATCCTCAAAATCGGCCAGAACATGAAATATGACGCGAAGATCTTCGCCAATTACGGGCTGCGCATCGCCTCCATCGACGACACCATGCTCATGTCCTACGCCCTCAACGCAGGCATCCACAATCACGGCATGGACGCTCTGTCAGAGCGGTATCTCTCCCATACCCCCATCCCGATCAAAACCCTGCTGGGCACCGGCAAATCCGCCATCACCTTCGATAAGGTCCCCGTCGATGAGGCCGTCAAATACGCCGCCGAGGATGCCGATATCACGCTCCGCCTCTGGCACCTCTTCAAACCCCGCCTGCATGCCGAGCAGGTCACCACCGTTTATGAAACCCTGGAGCGTCCTCTCGTCCCCGTCCTCGCACGCATGGAGCGTTACGGCATCCTCGTCGACCGTGACACGCTCTCCACCAAATCCAACGTCTTCGCCCAGAAAATGGCCGGGCTGGAGGCGGAGATTCACGAGCTTGCGGGCGAGACCTTCAATGTCGGCTCCCCCAAGCAACTGGGCGAAATCCTCTTTGACAAAATGGGGATCGAAGGCGGCAAGCGCGGCAAGACAGGCGCCTACGCCACCGGTGCGGATGTGCTCGAAGACCTCGCCACCGAACATGAGCTTCCCGCCCGCGTCCTCGATTGGCGCCAGCTTTCCAAACTCAAATCCACCTATACCGACGCGCTGCAGGATCACATCGACCCGGATACCGGCCGCGTCCACACCTCCTATGTCCAAACCGGTGCCTCCACCGGGCGGCTCGCCTCCACCGATCCCAACCTGCAAAACATCCCCATCCGCACCGAAGAGGGCCGCCGCATCCGCGAGGCTTTCGTCGCCGCCCCCGGCAACACGCTCCTCTCGCTCGACTATTCCCAGATTGAGCTGCGCATCCTCGCTCATATCGCCCAGATTGACGCCCTCAAAGAGGCCTTCCGCGAGGGCCAGGATATCCACGCCATGACCGCTTCAGAGATGTTCGATGTGCCGCTAGACGCCATGACCCCCGACATCCGCCGCCGCGCCAAGGCCATCAATTTCGGCGTGATCTACGGCATCTCGGGCTTTGGCCTCGCGCGTAACCTCCGCATCCCGCGGTCAGAGGCGCAGGCCTTCATCGACCGCTATTTCGAACGCTTCCCCGGCATCCGCACCTACATGGATGACACCGTGGCGTTCGCCAAGGAACACGGGTTCG
>ERZ1740070.1234-NODE-1234-length-16173-cov-6.937027_pt1 | contig 16173 bp, 16 predicted proteins | sample MGYA00581734_ERZ1740070 | MGnify/ENA primary metagenome ERZ1740070 (study PRJEB43018, sample SAMN04849744) | marine metagenome | isolation source: floating plastic debris | place: Pacific Ocean | collected 2008-09-01 | study: EMG produced TPA metagenomics...
CGCCCCTCCCCGGCAGGTACTTCCTTAGGTGGTGTGGCCAGGGCTACAAAAGAGACCATAGTATTGTGTGAAGCCGCTGGTTTTGATGTCATACTAGTCGAAACCGTTGGCGTAGGCCAGAGTGAAACTGCAGTCAACAATATGGTCGATTTCTTTCTGCTACTCAAACTTTCCGGAGCTGGTGATGAGCTCCAGGGCATCAAAAGGGGCATTATGGAGATGGCCGATGCCATTGCCATCAACAAAGCCGATGGCCAAAATGAAAAACGAGCTGCCTTGGCCCAAACTGAATTCACAAACGCCCTGCATCTTTATCCACCCAAAAACAATGGTTGGAGCCCAAAGGTCTTGCTTTGTTCAGCCCTAGCGCAAACCGGTATTTCGGAGATTTGGTCAGTAATTATGGATTTTAAGGCCAAAACCCAAGACAATGGGAGTTTTTACTTGCATAGAAAACAACAAGACCAGCAATGGTTTACAGAAACCTTTTTCGACTTGCTCCAAAGAAGTCTCGAGCATCAACCCGAATTCTTGGCGCGAAAAAATGAACTCCAATTGAAAATCGACGAAAACAAAATCTCTCCATTCGCAGCAGCGCTGGCGTTGATGCAGAAAATAAACCAACGCTAGCGTAAAAAATCATAAATTTGCCCGGCGAAAGCAACCGTAGATGAACACTGTTACCCAATCCCTTCTTTCCATTGTGGTCCCGCTATATAATGAGCAGGACAATGTTGTGTTATTAACAACAAAAATTCATGAAAGCCTTCAGGGGTATAGCTACCAAATCGTATATGTGGATGATTTCTCTACTGATAATACGCGAAATGTGGTCAAAGAGATGAATGACCCCTTGGTCCATTTGATAGAACTCAAGAAGAACTATGGACAAAGCTTGGCGTTAGCCGCAGGAATCGATTACGCGGAAGGTGAATACATTATTACCATGGATGGGGATTTGCAGAACGACCCCTCTGATATTCCCAATATGCTCACTTATGCAGTTAGTGAGGAATATGATGTGGTGACGGGAATTCGTCAAAAACGAAAGGATTCTTTGGTTAAGAAAATCCCATCAAAAATCGCCAATTTTTTGGTGCGCAGGGTGACCAAATTGGATATCAAAGACAACGGTTGTGCCCTAAAGGTGTTTACCAAGGATATTGCCAAGGGACTCAATCTTTACGGTGAGATGCATCGTTTTATTACCCTTTTGGCGCATTTGGAAGGGGCACAGATAAAACAGGTTCCGGTTAAACACCATGCCCGCCATGCCGGGGTTTCCAAATACGGTTTGGAACGTGTTTTCAAGGTAGTGGCCGATATGATGCTACTCCTATTTATTCGGAAGTACTTTCAACGACCCATTCACCTCTTCGGTATTTTTGGGGTATTGCTGATTATTTTGGGTGTGTTCATCAATATCTATCTTCTCATTGTCAAACTTGGCCTTGGTGAGGATATTGGAAGTAGACCTCTTCTGATTTTTGGAATGATGTTCATCCTTGGGGGTATTCAGTTATTTACTATTGGTATCGTCATGGAGCTTCTCATCCGAACCTATTACGAATCGCAACAGAAAAGACCTTACCGGGTTAAAAAAGTGAGTATCGGTGCAAGCAAGGCTGCGTAAAAAACTGCTTACGGGCCTGAAAATATTGGTCAGCGCGGTACTTATCTACTTTATTTTCACCAAAATTGATTACCAAGAATTTGTCACGGCTATTCGAAAAAGTAAGCCGTTTCCTTTCATTTTGGGAATTCTGTTGGTGCTGCTTTCCAAAGGTATTGCAGCCGTTCGCTTAAACGCATATTTCCATACCATTGGTGCGAAATTGACACAAACAAGCAACCTGAAGCTCTACTTCCAAGGCATGTTCTACAATCTTTTTTTGCCAGGAGGCATTGGCGGAGACGCCTATAAGGGATATGTTGTTCAGAAACAGTTTCAAAGCGGAACCAAGAAGGTTGTGGGTGTCTTGTTTTTGGACCGTTTGAGCGGTATGGTCATCATTTGTGTTTACATTCTACTACTCCTGCTTTTCATTGAACATCCTTTGATTGAAAACCTAAAACCATTCATTGTCCTATGCATCCCTTTAGGCGTAGGGGCGTTTTGGTTCATAAACAAGTATTTCTTCAGCTATGCGTTGCGCGTGTTTTGGAAGTGTTTGGGTTACTCCGCATTAGTGCAGTTATTTCAGGTGGTTTGCGTCTTTTTTTTGGTGAAATCGTTTTTGGTGACTGAAAATCTATTGGAGTACTTGGTGGTCTTTTTGGTATCCTCAGTGGTCTCGATAATCCCATTGACCATAGGCGGTTTTGGGAGTCGCGAAATTACTTTTTTGTACGGTTCCGAATGGCTGGGGCTGGATTCGAATATTTCGGTAGGCGTGAGCTTCCTCTTTTTTATCATAACGGCTCTTATCTCCTTGTTTGGTATTGTTTACCACATCAAAAAGCCAAACCTAGTCATGGAGGAGCACTAATCTAAATACACCAAGTGCATTTTGTTGAGTTTTTTAGCACGGGTTGAAGGATTTAAGAATTTCAAAGTAAGTCTCGTAATACGAAATTGGTCAACGGTGATTTTATCATGCCAATGGAACCCAAGGTTTTCCATTATCTCCAATTCTTCATCGGTAGCGTAGACCCAAACATTGTGCATTTTCAAAAGCTTCTCTTTCGCAATGATTTTAACCGGTTCCCGATTGTAAAAATCCAAAGCCCAACTATACCGTTCTGAAATTTTATAAATTTCATTTGTTGGAATTCCTCTTTCTTCCACCTCTTCTGCCATGGTCGAACCTGCCTGATATTGCAATAAAGAGGGATAAAAATGGGAATGCATCACAAAATTGAGTAATAACGAGCTGTAAACGGATAAGGTGATGATACGCATGTAGTACGCCTCTCTATTCAAACAAAAGTAGACGATGACTCCCATTAAAAAGAAAAGCAAAACATAGCTCCATATGTGTTCAAACTTGAATACGTAAAAACAAATCAATAAAGTAAAAATGAATACTATACTGAGTACGGCATATTGGATACCCAACATCAATTGAATCACACCCTTTTTGTCAAAGCGATTCAAACTATGTAAGTAGGAAGCTGCCAAAATAGAATATAATGGAATCAAAATATTCATATAGTGTGGCAACTTGAATTGGGCAAAACTAATGATAGCGAACAGTATGGTTATGCCTCCTAAGGTCAAAAATTCATATTGGGGTCGATATTGAAAGCGCAGTTTCACGAAGGTTTTCACCCTTAGCCAATACCCTATCAACGCGAGAATGGTCCAAGGTAGAAAAACCCATAAAAAGGTGTGAAAGAAAAAGAAAAAGTCACTGCTGTTCTTCCCAACGCCTTCTCCACTCAAACGCTCAAAACTTTGTTCCCAAAAAATGAAATAAATTCCGCTACGCTCTGCCTTACCTCTGATTACCTTTTCTGGATGTAAGTCAAATTGATGGTAATACGCATATAACATGGGTGTAATGGTCAAAGCAAACACCAAAATCGCCAGTAAAATTTTCCAACTGAGTACCCGATTCCATTTTCGTGTATAGGCCAAGTGACAAATCAAACTGACACCAATGACCAGTAAAGCAATTTGTCCTTTAGTCGAAAATGCAATCCCAGCCGCAAAAGCACCTAAAGCGATGTTACCCAGCCTTCCTTTTTCGATGTAAGCCACCAACTGCCAAATGCTGAAAATTGTGAATCCGGTAAGTACTGCATCCGTACGGACGTCAATTGTAGCTAAAACAATGGTTTGGGCCGTCATGAAAATGAGGGCTGAAAATCTACCCACATCTTTATTGTAAAGTAGCCTTCCAAGCCCGAAACAGCTATATGCTCCAAGAAGAATCGACAAAATACCGGGAATACGATACGCCCAGTCATAAATCCCAAAAATCTTAAAAGAAAGGGCTGCCAGCCAATAGTGCATGTGCGGTTTGTCCAAATATTCTTCTGTTCCCTTAAAAAGGTTCAGAAAATCATTTTCCTGTACCATCCGCATGGCCATGACGGCAAATTGGGCAGAGTCATTTTCCAAAAGTGTGACGAACATCCCCAAGATGTAGACAATGACTATCAAAGCCATTAAAAACCAATACCTTAAGGATGATATCATACCCCGATTTTTTCGAATGCAAATATAGATAACTTGGCAAATAACCACCCAAAGAAAGCACCGATGAAAATACCCGTAACCACATCCAAAGGAAAGTGAACGCCCAAGTAGATTCTGCTATAGGCAACCAGCATGGCCCAAACCAAAATCAAAATTCTCCAGCCTGCTGACAACTTTTGAATCAATACCGTAATCACAAAGCAAGATAGGGCCGGGGCATTCGCGGCGTGGGCAGAAAAGTAGCTGAACTTTCCTCCGCAAGACGCTTTTACCAAACGGAACATCCCCTCCAATTCGAGGTCATGGCAAGGTCGTAATCGTGCTACTCCATATTTAAAAAAATTGGCCAATTGGTCCGTAGCGGTTATCAACAAAGCAATAGCTACCAAGCAGGTCAACGTCTGTTTTGGACCTAATTTTTTAAAGAGCAGAACAAGAAAAAGTACATAAACCGGGATGGCGTAATATTTATTGGTCACCACAAGCCAAAACCCATCCCATAATGGCGTGCCCAAGTTGTTTAGGTATATAAATACCTCCTTATCCCATTGCACCAAAGACTCCAACATCCTTATTCTTCGTATCGGGATACTTCTCTATCGTAAAAAGCATTGGCAGAAGAAATGAGTTCTTCCATCACATTGGCCAACTCGGTTTCGTCCTCTTTGGCAAACTCTTCCAACCACTCGACTTCATCGTCTTCCAAATTGACTATAAATCGTGGGTATTCCGTATGGATGATGTAAATCCCATTTGGATAGTCTGTGTTATCTCCGAGTAAAAACTTAGGTAATTGCATGTACAAGGGAAAATTTAGTGGTGCTTTCAGGCAAAACTTCCACAGAATTATGAAAGGTTTTAGGCTTCTACGGGATGCACCTGTCGAATTCTTTTTTTGGTTAAATAGTTGAATCGAAGGTACAACATTATCGCCGAAGCGGTTAGCCCAATCAACAATCCCATCCATATACCGGAACTCTTCATTGGGGTGAAAAGACCAAAATAATAGCTCACTGGGAAGCCAATGACCCAATAGGCTATAAAAGTGATGAAGGTTGGGATTTTCACATCTTGCAAGCCCCGAAGGGCGCCCAAAACCACCACCTGAATTCCATCTGAAATTTGAAAGAAGGCCGCAATCAGCAATAATTTTGCTGCAATAGCGATTACTTCCACATTATCCGCTTGGTTCAAAGGGTCATCAACATCAAGGTATACCGTTGGCAGCCAAAACCTGCCCAATAAAAAGAGGGCCGCAAAGATTATCTCCAAAATCAGCGTCAATAGGAAAATAGATTCTCCTATCCGTTTTAAGGCTTTGAAATCTCCCTTACCTTTTTGGTTTCCTACGCGGACCATAGCGGCTACCCCCAATCCCATACCCACCATAAAGGTCATGCTACTCAAGTTCAAGGCAATTTGATTGGCGGCTTGGGCATTCTTTCCTAAAACACCACTAAGCCATATCGCCGCAGTAAAAATCGCAACTTCAAAGAACATTTGTAGCGCAGATGGAAAGCCCAACCCAATGATTTTTCGAAACACTTTGTTCTCCAAAATCTTAAGATTGAATCCAGTGACGTAAAATTCGAAACGCTTTTTGCGTTTAAGTAAAAACCAAATAAACCCTACCATGATAAAGCGAGACAAAAGCGTACCAATCGCAGCGCCAACAATCCCCATTTTCGGAAAACCAAACGAACCAAAAATGAGCAGATAGTTCACTACGATATTGACCACATTCGCCAAAATCGTAGCATACATGGGATACCTGGTTTGGGAGAGTCCTTCCGAGAATTGCTTGAACGCCTGGAACATGATCAAAGGGACCAAGGAAAAAGCAACCAATTCCAAATACGGTATGGCCAGAACCACAACTTCTTCGGGCTGGTCCATATGGTACATCAGCGGCTTGCACAAAAGAATAATCGCAAACAGTGACAATCCGAGCAAAGTACAGAGCACCAAACCGTGTTTGAGTGCACTTTTGGCCCCCATTTTATCTCCTGCACCATCCGCTTCAGCCACTAAGGGAGTAATCGCAGTGGAGAAGCCAATCCCCAAAGACATCGCTATAAACACAAAACTGTTTCCCAAAGATACGGCTGCTAATTCAGCGGCACCCAATTGGCCTACCATAATATTATCTGCCAAAGCCACGAAGGTATGCCCTAGCATTCCGAGGATTACCGGTGAAGCCAAGCGTAAATTATATCGGAATTCGTGGGTATATTGCTGTAACACGACCTTTGATTAGGACGCCAAAGATAGCGGGAATCCTATCAAATAAGACCGCCTTTATGAGATGAGTTATTAATAATTATGAGGTCTAAAGTTGCTTGGCTTCTTCCCAAAAAACGTCCATTTCTGCCAGCGACATTTCCTTTAGGGTTTTGCCCGCTTCTTTCGCTTTTTTCTCTAGGTATTGAAAGCGTTTTATGAACTTCTTGTTCGTTCGTTCCAAAGCATTTTCAGGATTGATGTCCAAGAAACGGGCATAGTTCACCATGGAAAAAAGTACATCGCCAAATTCGGCTTCCATTTTGGATGGGTCCCCGTCTTTGACCTCTTCTTGGAATTCTTCTAGTTCTTCGGTCAATTTTGCAAATACCTGTTGGGGTTCTTCCCAATCAAAACCTACGCCAGCAACTTTTTCTTGAATGCGGTTTGCTTTTACCAAGGCCGGCAAACTTTGGGGAACGCCTTCCAATACACTTTTCTTGCCTTCCTTCAACTTGAGGTTCTCCCAATTTCGTTTTACATCTTCCTCATTTTCCACTTCAACGTCACCATAAATATGAGGATGACGACTAATCAGTTTTTCACAAATACCGTTGGCAACATCAGCGATATCAAAGGCTTTTTTTTCTGAACCTATTTTGGCGTAGAAAACAATATGCAAAAGAAGGTCCCCCAACTCTTTTTTGACTTCTTCCAAATCATCTTCCAAAATGGCATCTGCCAACTCGTACGTCTCTTCGATAGTCAAATGCCGCAAGGATTGCATGGTCTGCTTCCGGTCCCAAGGACATTTTTCACGAAGCTCATCCATTATGTTCAATAAACGGGCAAAAGCAGCTATTTCTTTGTTTTTTGGTTGCATATGTTAATAGATCCGTTGCATCTTTGAAAGATAAAGCAAGTCAGATGAAAGTTAAAAAAAACCAAGGCTTATATTTGGGCTAATTTCGACTAATCAATAGCGTTACACAAGACAAACTCAAATGACTTTCAAAAATCCTTTTCAACTAGGATGCTTTATCAGCTTTATGTTTTTGAACACGATGCTAATGGCACAAACAACCGACACAAATACTAAAATAGAAGACCTTTTGGCCCAAATGACTTTGGAAGAAAAAGTCGGCCAAATGAATCAATACAATGGCTTTTGGGACGTTACCGGACCTGCTCCGGAAGGTGGAAATGCCGCTATTAAATACGAACACCTGAAGAAGGGCTGGGTGGGTTCCATGTTAAACGTAACGGGAACCGAAGAGGTGCGAAAATTACAAAAGCTCGTAGTGGAAGAATCCCGTTTGGGAATTCCTTTGATTTTTGGCTACGACGTCATTCATGGGTATAAAACCCTTGCCCCCATCCCTTTGGCAGAATCAGCAAGTTGGGATTTGGAAGCGATTGAAGAATCTGCTCGCGTTGCCGCTGTGGAAGCCTCTGCTGTGGGGCTCAATTGGACCTTTGCCCCAATGGTCGATATTTCACGGGACCCTAGATGGGGTCGGGTGATGGAAGGTGCTGGTGAAGACACCTATCTGGGTATGCAAATCGCTAAAGCTCGAGTAAATGGATTTCAAGGAAAGGATTTATCCCAACCCAATACCATTGCGGCTTGTGCCAAACATTTTGCTGCGTATGGGTTTGCCGAAGCGGGAAAAGAATACAATACCACAGACATTGGTACTTCCACCTTGTACAATACAGTGCTACCCCCCTTTAAAGCGGCTGTGGATGCGGGGGTAAAAACAGTAATGAACGGATTCAATTTGTTGAATGGCGTACCGGTTACCGGGGACGCTCATTTGCAACGTGACATTTTAAAAGGCAAATGGGGATTTGAAGGTTTTGTTATTTCAGACTGGGCCTCTATTTCTGAAATGGTACCCCATGGTATCGCCGATGATTTAAAACATTCTGCAGAACTCGGCGCAAAAGCGGGTTCCGATATGGATATGGAATCGTACGCCTATGTTCGCCATTTGGCGGATTTGGTCAAAGAAGGTAAAGTTCCAGAAGCACTAGTTGACGACGCAGTTCGTAGAATTCTTAAAGTAAAATTTGAACTCGGCCTTTTTGATGACCCTTACCGATATTGCGATGCCAAACAAGAAGAGGCTTTATTATACCATGAAGACCATAAAGCAAGTGTGCAAAATATGGCTCTGAAATCCATGGTTTTGCTTAAAAACGAAAACACGTTGTTGCCGTTGGCCAAAGACCAAACGAAAATTGCCGTAATAGGCGAGTTGGCGGCTGAAAAAAATAGTCCACTCGGTAGCTGGCGTCTAGGCTCGGATGATGGCACGGCCGTTTCTGTATTGGAAGGACTTAAACAGTTTTCCGATAATGTTACATACGCTTCAGGTCCGAAGGTTTTTGGTGAAAATGCAAACTTCTTGAATGAAGTAGTGGTCAATACCGAAGATACTTCCGGTATGGATGAAGCTGTGGCATTGGCCAAAAATTCCGAAGTGGTTGTTATGGTGTTAGGAGAACACGGTTTTCAAAGTGGAGAAGCCCGAAGTAGAACGGAGCTGGGGCTCCCAGGCTTGCAACTTGATTTATTAAAAGCAGTACAAGCTGTCAATCCCAATATTGTTTTGGTACTAATGAACGGAAGACCCCTTACCATCACCTGGGAAGCGGAGCATATTCCCACCATCTTAGAAGCATGGCAATTAGGTACAGAAAGCGGCAACGCTATCGCAAAAGTCTTGTTTGGGGCGTACAACCCCAGTGGAAAACTGCCAATGACTTTCCCAAGAAGCGTTGGGCAGATTCCTATTTATTACAACCACTTCAATACGGGTCGACCCAATCCCGAACCCAATGTATTTTGGTCCCATTATAGTGATGAAGAGAATACGCCCTTGTATCCGTTTGGCCATGGATTGAGCTATACCAACTTCGCCTACGAGGATTTGAAAATCAATGTTAGGGATGACGGCACAGTTAAAGTAAACGCCAAAGTGACCAACACGGGAGATGTTTTTGGTGAAGAAGTTGTGCAACTTTATATCCAAGACAAAAAAGCGAGTATCGCAAGGCCCGTACAAGAACTCAAAGGGTTCCAAAAAGTGGGAATACCCGCAGGTGAAACCAAAACACTTACCTTTATCCTTACCGATAAGGAACTAGGTTTCTTCAACCATAAACATGAGTTTGTGGTTGAACCTGGTAAATTTGGTGTAATGGTTGGCGGAAGTTCCGCTGATGGTTTGAAAGGTGGTTTCACTAAAAAATAAGCGTATGCAATGGTCCAAAATTTGGGTTCTTTTTTTCCTCTGGAATGCATTGACTTATGGTCAAAATAGTTTTCAAGAAGAAGTGTTGGAAATCCAAAAACGTTTGGACACCGTTGAAAAAGGAACCAAACCAAGGGTTGTTTTTACGGGAAGCTCAAGTATAAGACTATGGGATGATATCGTTACTCGTTTTCCAGAGGTCGAAGTTTTGAATACCGGTTTTGGCGGCTCCCATTGTTCCGATTTACTTTACTTCATACAGGAATTAGTACTGGATTATGAACCAGATAGGGTTTTCATTTATGAAGGCGACAATGACATCTTTGCCAAAAAAAAACCTAAAAAAGTCATTGAAACGTTCACTTCTGTTTTGGAGATTCTGGAGAAGGAAAGGCCTGACCTAGATATTGTTTTGATTTCTACCAAACCCAGTATTGCCCGATGGCATTATCGTGGTCGCTACAAAAGATTGAACAAACGTTTACGCAAGCTTGTTGAGGAAAAACCAAAAGTATCTTATGTAGATGTTTGGGACGTGATGCTCAACGGTAGAAAATTGAACCGAACCCTCTTCATTGAAGATGGGCTTCATATGAATTCAACCGGATACGATATCTGGTACAGTGTTTTAAAACCTTTAGTAGTGGCAACCCAATGAAAAAGAAGCATGTTTTGCTGGGCTTCATTGCCTTTGTGTTGATGGCATGCCAGCCCGAGCCTCTAAAAATCAATTTTCCCAAAACTGATTTGACCGAAGTGGCCATAATACCAAAACCAGTATCAGTTGACCCAACGCATTCCGCGTTTGGACTACATCAAAATATCACCGTATCAACCAATCTCCAAACAGATTCTTTACAAGAATTATCCGCTTATTTGTCAAAATCGCTTGAATCTCTTTTGGGAAATGATACCATACAGAGAGAAAGTCCGTTTAAAATTCACCTATATATTTTGGATAGCATTGCGGAATTAGATTCCGCGGAATCCTATCAATTGGAGATTCAAGAGGAGGGTTTGCACATCCGTTCCAAAACTACAGAAGGTGTCTTTCGCGGGATTCAAACCCTTTTGCAACTCATTCCGGAAAAAAGTAACGACACCCTTGCCCCATTCAAAATTTGGCCCATTCCTTCGGGAATGATTCAAGATGCACCGCAATATGCTTATCGCGGCACCATGTTGGATGTTGCGCGACACTTCTTCACTGTGGAAGAGGTAAAAAAACATATGGATATCCTTTCCTTTTATAAAATCAATGTGCTCCATTTGCATCTGTCAGATGACCAAGGCTGGCGGATTGAAATCAAGTCTTGGCCCAAGTTGGCCGAAGTAGGTGGGCAAACTGAAGTTGGGGGTACACCCGGTGGATACTACACTCAGGAAGACTACAAAGAAATTGTGGCCTATGCCCAAAAAAAGTTCATCACGATTGTTCCTGAAATTGATATGCCAGGACATACCAATGCTGCTTCTTTAGCTTATCCTTTGTTGGACGGAACAGGAAAAACCATCAAACCTTATACTGGAATGCGGGTTGGATTCAGTTCGTTCAACACGCGCGATGAGGCGGTGTATGCCTTTATCGACGATGTCGTTCGCGAAATCGCTGAGTTGACTCATGGACCCTATTTACATATTGGAGGGGATGAAAGCCATGCCACCAAAAAAGTGGACTATAATTATTTTGTGGAACGAGTTGAAGGTATCGTTAAAAGTCATGGCAAAAAAATGATGGGATGGGATGAAATCGCTACAACAAACCTTTCCTCAGAAACGGTAGTACAATTTTGGAATAACACTGAAAATGCATTAAAAGCCGCACAGAACAAGAATCAAATCGTGATTTCATTAGCGAAGAAAATGTACTTGGACATGAAATATGATGCCGACTCCAAATTCGGATTGGATTGGGCGGGTCTTATTCCTGTAGATTCGGCTTACGCTTGGTATCCCGATAAGTATGTTAAAGGCTTGGAACCTAAAAACATTCTAGGTCTTGAAGCTCCCCTTTGGTCGGAAACTATTAGCAATAGTACTGAATTGGAGTATTTGGCTTATCCCAGAGTTATTGGACATGCCGAATTGGCTTGGTCAAAACCCGAACATTTGAATTGGGCTGAATATCGAAAACGTTTGGGAAAACATACGCGTCATCTAGAGCGTTTGAACGTAAACTTTTACCGTTCCACTTTGGTCGATTGGGAATAAGGTTTATTCCTCTTCTGCAGCAGCTTCTTCATCTTTGGCTTCTTCAAAATCGGTAATGCCGTTCTCGACCAGCAGGTTATACCACTGCACTATTTTTTTGATATCGCTGGCGTACACTCTATCCTCATCGTAGTTGGGCAACACCTCAAAGAAATATTCCTCCAGTTGGATTTTTTCGGCCTTGTGGCTAATAGCCGTCTTTTTTCCAGCTTCTTTTTCTTTTATTTTTTGGAAAACCGTACGTAAAGGCACTTCTTCTTCCAAAGTATAAATTGCAATTTCCGATAGAACGCTGACATTGTTCCGCATACCCACGGTGATGCGTTTTCCATCAATTAGGGATTCACCCACGAATCCTGTTCTAGTTTGGGTCAAGAGTTTGTATAAACCGGGCTTACCCCCTATGGAAAGTATTTTTTCCAATGCCATGTGCTCCAATTTTAAAGATGCAAAAATAGCTTATCCTTGGTTGGAAATGCTACTATCTTGTTTTTTTTGCGTTGGGAAATCGCATTTTATAGTCCACTTTGATTTTCCCTTTTGAAATTTTATCCAAACGACTTTTCAAAAGTCTTTTCTTTAAGGAAGAAAGCTTATCCGTAAATAAAATACCTTCGATATGGTCGTATTCATGTTGAATGACCCTGGCCAGCAAACCTTCGTAGGTTTCTGTGTAGGTTTCGAAGTTTTCGTCTTGATACTCAATTGTGATTTGGGCCTTCCGCTTCACATCTTCCCTTACATCGGGAATACTTAAACAACCTTCATTAAAATCCCAAGCTTCACCGTCTTCCTCTAAAATTTTGGCATTGATGAATACCTTTTTGAAGCCATTCAGGGACTTTTGTTCTTCAGGAGAAAGGTCTTCATCATCCGAAAAAGGAGTAGTGTCCACTAAAAATAAACGAATGGGCAATCCTACTTGCGGTGCTGCCAATCCTACCCCATGGGCATTGTACATCGTCTCCCACATATTTGTAATGAGCACGGACAAATTGGGAAATTCCTTATTGATTTCCTTGGCTTTTTTTCGGAGTACAGGCTCGCCGTACGCTACAATGGGTAAAATCATTTTACTGTATTCTATCAAGATAGGCTTGCAAAATCAGTGTTGCGCTGATTTCATCTACGAGTCCTTTCTGTCTTCTTTTACTTTTTTTCATACCGGAATCCAGCATCGATTGAAATGCCATTTTCGAAGTGAATCTTTCGTCTTGTCGTTCAATTTTCATATCCGGCATTTTAGTATTCACTATCGCAATGAAAGCCTGAATTGCTTTCTCAGATTCTGATGGTGAATTGTTCATTTGCTTGGGCAAGCCCAAAATCAACTTCTCCACCGTTTCCCTTTGGCAGTAGTCCTCCAAAAAGTCCATGAGCTTTGAGGTGTCAACCGTGGTAAGACCCGAGGCAATAAGCTGGAGTTCATCCGTTACCGCTATTCCGGTTCGAACGGTTCCATAATCGAGTGCCATGAGTCTTGCCAAATTCCAAATTTTGGCAAAAATAACCTTAAAAATGTTATCTCCGTAAAAGGGATATGCTTTTACAAAAAAGCCCCCTATTTTTGACAAAAATCCAAAAATGACAGCAGTACAGCAACAGATAGAAACCGCTTGGGAAAACCGAGAACTTTTAAAATCCAGCGAAACACAAGCAGCAATCCGAAGCGTAATAGACCAAATCGATGCAGGTACCTTGCGTTGTGCCGAACCTACGGCATCAGGTTGGCAAGTGAACGAATGGGTAAAAAAGGCAGTGGTACTTTATTTTCCCATCCAGAAAATGGAAGTGCTAGAAGCTGGCATATTTGAATATCACGATAAAATTCCTTTAAAAAGAGGCTATGCTGAAAAAGGCATTCGGGTTGTGCCACACGCCGTGGCAAGGCATGGTGCTTACATCTCACCTGGTACTATTTTAATGCCGAGCTACGTCAATATTGGAGCCTATGTGGATGAAGGTACTATGGTGGATACTTGGGCGACTGTTGGTAGCTGCGCTCAGATTGGCAAGAATGTGCATTTGAGCGGTGGTGTAGGAATTGGAGGTGTTTTAGAACCTCTCCAAGCTGCACCAGTAATCATAGAGGATGACGCTTTTATCGGCTCACGTTGTATTGTAGTAGAAGGTGTAAAAGTAGGCAAGGAAGCAGTTCTTGGAGCCAATGTCGTGCTAACGGCATCTACCAAGATTATTGACGTTACCCAAGAAAACCCTGTTGAACTGAAAGGAAGTGTTCCCGAGCGTTCTGTTGTGATTCCAGGAAGCTATACCAAGCAGTTTCCAGCAGGTGAATTCCAAGTACCTTGCGCATTGATTATTGGAAAGCGAAAAGAGAGTACCAACAAAAAGACTTCTTTGAACGATGCCTTGCGCGACCACAGTGTAGCGGTGTGATATGAAAAAAATTCTGGTCATACAACAAAAAATGATTGGAGATGTTCTTGCGAGCACACTGCTGTGTGAGCATTTAAAGCATCATTTCCCGAAAGCGGAGGTTCATTTTTTGATTCATTCCAACGCACTTCCCGTGGTGCAAGGAAATCCCTTTGTTGATCGAATACGCTTATTTGAACCGGAACATCGCAAAAATAAAATTGCATTTTTTAGATTTCTACGGGAAATTCGGAAAGAAAAGTATTCGGCTGTACTAGATGTTTATGGTAAACTTGAAACGAACCTTATCACCCTTTTCTCTGGAGCACCGATTCGTATTTCTTATGAAAAATGGTACACCAAGTTTGTTTACACCCATCTATTTCGGTATTCCTCGAATCCTGAAACGACCCTGGGCTGGGCGATAGAAAACCGACTGCTGCTACTACAGCCGCTGATACCTAGATTGGAACACCCCAATTTGGAACCCAAGATTCATTTAACCGAAGTGGAAATCCAAACCGCCAAAGATTTTCTAAAAGACAATAAAGTTGATGTCAATCAGCCTATTTTGATGGTTGGTATGTTGGGTAGTGGTCCTTCCAAAAGTTATCCGCTAGATTATCTGGCAGATACTTTAAACCTTATTGCTGAACAATATGAGGGCACTATCTTATTGAACTATATCCCGAGTCAAAAAGACGAGGTAACGAAATTACTTTCGAAATGTTCTGAAACGGCCAAGACCATAATTCGGGAAGATGTTTTTTGTCCTTCGCTGCGGGCATTTCTTTCGGTATTGAGCTTGTGTTCTGGATATTACGGAAATGAAGGTGGGGCAACCAATATGAGTAAAGCTTTGGGACTCCCTAATTTCTCCATTTTTGCCCCTTGGATTTCCAAAAAAGGGTGGTTGACGTACAACACCAATCCCAAAAATCAAGGGGTTCATCTTTCGGATTTTGATGTCACCATAAATGATATCCCTAAAAAAGAGCGAAAAAAGGACGTGCAGGCGTTCTATCGACGGCTAGAGCCAGAGTTGTTCAAAAAACCCTTGATTGCGTTTCTAAAGAACCATATCCTCGCGAACCAATAACACTTGATACGCTTTGGTTATAATTTTCCATCCATTTTTTTGCATGTAGTCAATTACTAACTTTCCTTTTCCGCCATTGGGCAGGTCGCAATCATCTATCAACACAATGGATTTATCGTGCAGTTTGCCTTCTATGTTTTTGAACTCGGACAAATGGTGTTCTTGGCTTTTTCGTTGTACTTCTAGGTCGTTGCTGTAATCATAGCTATCTAGGTACAACAAATCCACTGCTGCATCAAAATTCTCAAGAAATACGAGTGAATCTGATAAATGAAGCTGAACAAAATCGTCCAAATGCTGTCGAGAGACTTCTTCTTGTGCCCTCGCCACTGACGCTTCGCTGATGTCAACGGAGTGAACAAAAGCACCATTTTCTTTAGCCCATTTTCCGAATACAATGGTTGCCGCACCATTGCTTTTTGCCCCTTTGAGCCCTTCTCGCGAAGTACCCGTTTCAACAATGATTTTGGCTTGCGTGCGTTGCAATAGGTCCATCGTTTGCCTAAAGGTATCCCGCCGTTTTCTGAAGTCATATTTAAAGGACATAAATGGATATAGGGATTTGTGTTTGTAGAGTTTTCCGGCAAAAAAACCGACCACACCTAAAGCAAGAATAATGAGAATAATGTTCATTGTGTAAGTGTTAGCAAATGTGGGCTAAATATAGAACAAGAAATCCCTTATTTAAAAGTTTGAAAGCGGTTGGTACGGTAAAATGTTAATCCTGATAAATATTTACATGGAGAAAGCAACTCTTTTCAAAAGGCTGCATCCTCAGGTTGATATGGACTTTTTTTGGGTTTCCCTATTCCGAAAAAAGCAATAATCGAACCAATAAATTGAGAATATAAACAAACCGA
>ERZ1740070.1237-NODE-1237-length-16165-cov-7.906145_pt1 | contig 16165 bp, 19 predicted proteins | sample MGYA00581734_ERZ1740070 | MGnify/ENA primary metagenome ERZ1740070 (study PRJEB43018, sample SAMN04849744) | marine metagenome | isolation source: floating plastic debris | place: Pacific Ocean | collected 2008-09-01 | study: EMG produced TPA metagenomics...
CGGAGCTGCTGGTGTCCGATCTGGAATGGATGGTCGCGCAATGGCAGGACGGCGGGGACGCCCGCGCCCAACTGACCGCAGACGAAAACGCTGGGATCAGCACGATCCTGACCGGCATGGGGTCGCTGTCTTATGGCGAGACGGCGGGCGAGCGTATGCGTCTTGGCGTTATGCTGAACGATCCCGAAGAAGAGCACTCTTGCTTTGCCGACAACACGCACAACGATCATTTCTACAACGCTGTCGGCATCCGCAACGTCTACCTAGGCAGCTATACCCGCGTGGACGGCTCGATCGTGTCCGGTGAATCCCTGGCCTCGATTGTCGCCGCAGCAGACGCAGGCGTAGATGCGGAAATGCGTGCCCGGCTCGACGCGGCCGTGCTTGAAATGCTGGAAATGAAGATCGCGGCCGAATCTGGATTTGCTTACGATTCCATGCTGGAACGGGGCAACGCCGCAGGAGAAGCGTTGATCATGGGGGGTGTCAACGCACTGATCGACCAGACCCGGTCCATCGAACGCGCTGTCGCGGCCCTGGGCGTCGACGCGATTGAGATCGAAGGCTCCGACAGCCTCGATAACCCCGACGCGGTCTTCCAGTAACGCGCTCCCCGTGTGCGGCCCCGGCGTTGTTCCCAAAACAGCAGGCCGCACACAGCTGCTCCTCCGGGCAGCCACCGCGCGCATCGGCTTATCCGCGTTCGTCGATGCGCGCCTTGCAATACCTGACCACACGACCCAGCTAAACGGCAACAGCGAGGTACCAAATGGCCAAGACCCCAAGCCCCTGCATCGACGTCTGCAAGTTCAAGCGCGAAGGTCACTGCCTCGGCTGTTCGATGACCAAGGCACAAATGTCCCTGTTCAAGGAGCTGAAAAAGAACAGGCACCGCGACGCCTTTGTCGAAATGCTCGTGGGTCAGCAATCCCGGCTCGGGAAATACAAACACTGGGTTCCGCAATACCTGCGCAAGTGTCTGAAGAAAAAGGTCAAACCGGTCGCCGCCGTCCGCGACGTTGCATAAGGAAACCCATATGCGCCTGCCTCTGATTGCCTGTCTTGCCATCTGTGCGGGTTCTGTCGCCGCCGAGTATACGCTCACGCTTAAGGACATCGGCAAGCGTGACTATTACTGTACCATAACAGTTGAATTGGCCAACGGAACGGATGAGCCGCTAACTGAAATCAACGCGTTCTTTCTGAATTACATAGGCGAGACAGAAGTCGGCCGCTCTAAAGGCGCATCCTTTGCCAATGTTGCGCCCGGCACGTCCGCCACCGCCACATTCGAGACGCCGAACGCCCCCTGCTCTGCCACCGACACGGACGTGGAAACCTACATGATGATCATTGGCGCTTGCCGCATCGGTATCGGGTTCGAAGACAAGTCGGTCTGTGTGGAAAGGATGGACCTTACCTCACCCTTCTCGGCAGCCACTGCCCTGAACTGACCAGAATGAAATAGACAAGGGCCAAGCCAACGCCGCTGTGAGAGAGACGTGGCTTGGCCCCCGGGTCATCAGACCCTGCGTTGGTCGCTGCCTCGATACTTGGCTACCACTGCGGGTGGCTGAGGATCTGGGTGGCTTCCTGCGCTCAAAGGCGGAAAAAGATCAGGCGAGGTGCGACCGCAGGAACCACGCGAACTTCTCGTGCTCTTGCCCGCGAGCAATACACAGATCCTCGGTCAACGTGTCGCCCGCTTCGGCAGCGGTCTCGCCTGCGCCAGCCAGGGTGGCCGCGAGTATCTCTTGTGCCTCTTGCATCATCTTGATCATCTCTTTGTCGGTCGCATGACCGTCATTTTCCTTGACCTTTGACCGGGCAAGCATACCGGCCAGCGTACCTTCGGCGTGGGCGTCAAGCGCCTTGATCCGTTCGGCCAAATCGTCTTGCGCGACGAAATGGTCTTCATAGATTTTTTGGAAAAGTTCGTGCAACGGCCCAAAAGCCATCCCCTTAACGTTCCAGTGAAAATTCTGCGCCAACATCGTCGTGACGGCAGTTTCTGCCACAGATTGGTTCAGCGCTTCGACAATGGCGGCGCGCGCGTCAACAGACAGCGCAACAGCTGTTTGGGTCATCCCAAGCTCCCTCATATTTTTGACGCTGGCTTGCACATTGCTGGCTGGCTTGCCCAACGTTATCTAGGCAAGGCATAGCTAGAAGCAAGAACTTTTTAGAATAATTCTAAAGCAGAGAAAAACACTCTGAAATCCGCCCGACCAAAAAGCGGACCAAGCGCCGGTGTTCGGGCAGTACACGGGAGTTCAAAAGAAAAGCGATGCTGCCGTCATCTTCTTGCGCAATCGCTTCCGCCAGTTGCACCAGCCAATTTTCGTCAAACGACATTTCGATTGTACCGGGTGCAAGCAATCTCGGTTGTTTTGCAAGGGCTTCGGCCAGGCAACGCATCAACGCCTCGGCGTGAGCCTCGCGGCTCGCGGACCGGCTGGCATGCAGCAGCGCGCACGCTTGAAACAGGTCTGTGCGTGGTTTGACACGACAGGACATGGACATGAACCGCAAGAAATTCAAATAGGCAAAGGCTTCATCTGATACTTGCCGTTGCGGTGGTGCGGGACGGGCGTCTGCCGCCAGATCCAATTGCAAGGGCACCATGTCGCAGTCTCTCCACAGGGTCGAGGCAGGAATCACCTCGCTATTCCAAATTCCTGAGTATATTTATAAGTCATGTTGCGCCATACAACCATAGTCCTGACGCTATTTGTCGGAATTTTGTCATTTCCGCTGGACGCTGCAGCTGACCTCACGGATTTACACCTGCCCGTGATCCCGCGAACGGAAGCGGAAAAGGAACGGATCGCAGCGGTTATTCGGCCAACAACCGACTTCTCAAAACCCGAACAATTCGAAAGCAATCCAGCGGGTGCGGCGACCGTGCGGGTGATCGACAATCGCAACGCGTTTTCCCTGCCCTCCGGGAATATCAGCTTTGAAAAGGAGCTGGATTTTAAAGTCGGCAATGGTCTCTTCAAGAAACTGTGGGTGTCCTCCCCCTCCTCTACGCTCGCATCAGACGGCTTAGGGCCGCTGTTCAATGCCCGGTCCTGCCAGCGGTGTCACTTAAAGGACGGGCGCGGCCACCCGCCCGAAAGACCCGACGACAGCGCCACCTCCATGCTGATGCGCGTCTCCATCGCAGGCGGTGCCACCCCGGACGAGATCGAAGGCTACATCGCCTCGCAACCGGAACCATCGTACGGCGGCCAGATCCAGGATTTTTCAATCGCCGGCGTCCCGGCAGAGGCGCAGATCAAAGTCGCGTATACCGAAGAGGTGATTCAGTTGTCGGGAGGCGAGACTGCGTCTTTGCGCACGCCACATTACGACCTGACAAACTTGGGCTACGGCCCGTTGCACCCCGACGCAATGATCAGCCCGCGCGTGGCTCCACAGATGATTGGCCTGGGCTTACTCGACGCGATCCCTGCAGCCGATATCCTCGCACTGGCGGACCCCGACGATGCAGATGGTGATGGTATCTCTGGCCGCGCACAGATTGTCGTGTCGACCGAATACGGTGTGCCCATGTTGGGCCGCTTCGGGTTGAAGGCGGGCAAGCCCTCTGTGTGGGAGCAATCGGCAGGGGCGTTTGCCGGAGACATCGGCATTTCAACAACTTTGTTCCCTGCGGGCTTTGGCGACTGCACCGATCTGCAAACCAAATGTCAAGCCGCGCCCAATGGCAACACCGCAGTACATGACAACGCCGAGATTGGCGATGTGGGCCTTGAACTCGTGTCCTTCTACTCATCCAATCTAGGTGTTCCTGCGCGGCGCGACACGGACGATCCGCGGGTGCTGCACGGCAAACAAGTTTTTTACGAGACTGGCTGCATTTCCTGCCACACGCCCAAACATGTAACCCACCGGCTTGATGGTCAGCCGGAGCAGTCGTTCCAGCTGATCTGGCCCTATACCGACATGCTCTTACACGACATGGGGCCGGGTCTGGCTGACAACCGGCCCGAAGCCCGCGCAAACGGTCGGGAATGGCGCACGCCGCCGCTTTGGGGCATTGGCCTCACGGAAACCGTCTCCGGCCACACCTACTTCCTGCATGACGGTCGGGCTCGAAACTTGCTGGAAGCTGTCCTATGGCACGGGGGCGAGGCCGAGCCGCACAAACAGTCGGTCATCGACATGCCGCCGGCCGACCGCGCCGCCCTGATCCGTTTCCTCGAAAGCCTCTGACATGCGCCTTGCCCTTGCCCTCTGCCTGACCGCCTTGCCCGCTTTCGCAGATGTGCAACGCGCCATCGAAACGCATATCCTGCCCGGTCATACGGCGCTCGCGCAGGCCACGGATGAACTGGCTTCGGACGCCGCCGAAAACTGCGCCCCAGATGCGGTGCGTCCAGCGTTCCACGCCGCCTATGACGCATGGATCTCGATCAGCCACATCCAGTTCGGCCCGATCGAGGATCAGGCCCTGAACCTGCAAATGCACTTCTGGCCGGATCCCAAGGACAGCACCGGCAAGGCGCTCGCGCGGCTGACCGCAGCCCAAGATCCCATCGTTGACAATCCCGGCGCATGGGGGGAGGTCTCTGCCGCCGCGCAAGGCTTCACCGCATTGGAACGGCTGCTCTATGAGCCGCAAACAGACACCGACTACGCCTGCCGCCTAACCCAGGTGGTGGCCACGGGCCTGGCCGACAAGTCCGCCGCCATCCTCGCCGATTGGCCGGCCTTTGCGACGCTGATGACCACCGCACGCGCCAACGACAACACGCGCTTCCAAAGCGAGGATGAAGCCCGCCGCGCGCTCTACACCGCCCTCTCCACCGGTCTCGAATTCCTGCACGATCAACGCCTTGGCCGTCCCTTGGGCACGTTCGACCGCCCCCGCCCGCGCCGCGCTGAAGCGCGCCGATCAGAACGGTCGCAGCGGCATATCGAACTGTCGCTCGCCGCGTTAGAAGACCTCGCCACCACTATGATTGACAGCGATCTAACGGGCACCCGCGCCGCCTTCGCCAAAGCCCGAGAATTGGCGGCCTCCCTCAATGATCCGGCCCTCGCGGGCGTGTCCGACCCGATCCGCCGCATCCGAGTCGAGGCGTTGCAACGCACTGTGCGCGACATCCAGAATGCGGTGAATACGGAGATCGGCAAACCCTTGGGCATCACCGCAGGCTTCAACAGCCTAGATGGGGACTGATGCCCTCGCGCCGCGCCTTCCTCGCGGGGCTCACTTCCGCCTCTCTGACCCCAACGCTGGGTTGGGCGGATGTAGGCAACCCCATCGCCCTCAGCGCAGCACTTAGACCAGATGGCCAGCACGTGCTGGTGGGGCTGACAGCCGCAGGTGCAATCACCTTCGAAATCCCCCTGCCCGCCCGCGGTCACGCAGCCGCCGCCCATCCGGATGTGGCCGAAGCCGTGGCCATCGCCCGCCGCCCCGGCACCTTTGCCAAGGTCATCGATTGCGCCCGTGGCGCCGTCATCCAAACGCTGCACGCACCGCAGGGTCGCCACTTCTACGGCCACGGCGCGTTTTCGTCGGATGGGACGTTGCTGTTCACCCCCGAAAATAACATCGCCACAGGCCAAGGCTGGATTGGCGTTTGGGACCGGAGTGCGGGTTACAAGCGGCTCGACAGCTTTACTTCTGCAGGCATCGGCCCCCACGAAATCCTGCGGCTGCCAAATGGCCTGTTGGCCGTCGCCAATGGCGGCATCCGCACGCACCCCAGCACGGGGCGCGACAAGCTCAACCTCGACACAATGCGCCCCAACCTTGTGCTGTTCGACGCATCAGGCCAGCTTACCGACTTCGCCGAACTGCCCGCAGACCTGCACCAGAACTCCCTCCGCCACATCGCAGCAGCCCGCGACAATACAGTCGTCTGCGGCTTCCAATGGCAGGGTGACCCGTTTGACGCGCCACCGCTTGTGGCGCTCTACACTGGCGACGGTACCCTATCGCAGGCCCAAATGGACGACACAGCCCTCTTCGGCCTTGATGGCTATATCGGCAGCGTCAGCGCGTTTGGGAATGACCATTATGCCGCTTCTGCCCCACGCGGCAACACAACCTTCGTCTTTGACGCCGCGGGTGCGCAAACGGGCGCAGTCAGGGCCACGGATGTCTGCGGCCTCTGCGCCGCGCCGCAAGATACCTGCGTTGTCACGGACGGCACCGGTCGTGTGCACTGGCTCAGGGACAACACCCTGACGCAGATCGCCACACACCCGCTGGCCTTCGATAACCACCTGGTGGCCCTGACATACACCTAAAAAAGGACAACTCATGTATATCGCAATGAACCGTTTCACCGTCTCAACCGACAACGCAAAGGCCTTCGAAGATCTCTGGCTGGGCCGCGACAGCCACCTTAAGGACATGGAGGGCTTTGTAGAATTCCAGATGCTCAAGGGTCCCGAGGCAGAAGACGGCACACGGCTTTATGCCTCACATACAGTCTGGGCGTCCGAAGATGCCTTTCGCGCGTGGACACGGTCCGATGCCTTCCGCGCCGCGCACAAGGATGCAGGCAGCACGGCCAAACTGCACCAGGGCGCGCCCAAATTCGAAGGGTTCTCTTTCATTCAGGAGATCGCTGCGGATTAAGCTTCGGCGTCCAAGTCCGAGGCACTGACCCTAATCACAGGACCCCGGCATCAGATGGGGGTCATCCACACCCGGCAACACCATTGCCAGCAAGGCCGCACAGGCCGAGATCGGGGAACTGTGCACATCTGGATGCTGATCCTGTTGCGTGATCAGAATTGACTGCGCGGGGCCATGACCCGCAACAGCGGCACGTTGCAGATATTGCATGCCCACTATCTGAGCGTGGCCGTCACATCCGTCATCAATCAACTGCTGGCCCAGGAATGTCATGGCCCCCACATCACCCTTGTCGGCCAGCCGCTGCACCGGGTAATCGGCCACCCCATTGCAGGATAAAGGCTCCGTGTCCCCCACTGGCGGCATAACAACGGCCGCGACCACAAAAACGGCCGCCAACATAGCAAACAGGGCGGTCAGATAACGGCGCATAGCCAGCTCCTTTCGCGCAACGGGGCAATGTGCGTTTGCATGTTCACCCTCCCCGGATCGGCATGTTGAACGATCGCTGCGCGCCCGGTGGTGGCGGTGGAAACGGGGCAGCGCGCTGGATCATCTGGATGGCTGCCCGATCTAACTCGGCCGAGCCCGAGCTGCGCCGGATCGACACCGCACTCAGACCGCCATTGGAGGCGATGCGGAACGTGACAACGGCAGGCGCGCCTACGTCCCTAATCCTGGGTCTGCGTACGCGCTGGATGCGCCGCACGACCTGCCCGGGATAATTGGACACAGCGGCGTTACCCGCGTTGGCTGATTGCTGACTTCCTGTCGCGCGCTGTGATGCTGCCGCATTTGCCGCGCCGTCTGTTTGCCCTGCCCTTGCGTTGGTTTGCGCTTGGTTGCCGCGGGGCGCAGGCGTGGCCTGTTCAGTGCGCGTTACGCTGCGCGGGGTGGGCGGCGGATCGTCGAGCTTGTTCCGTTCTTCAAAGGCGCGGCTGCGCACCTTGGGACGCAAGGATTGCGTGACTTCCAACTGGTCCGGTTCATCCGCCGTCAGTGTCTCGGGCTGTGCCGCCGGGTCAAGCGGTGTCGGAGCAATCGATGTCACAGCGCTCAGCGTTTCAGTTTGCGATGTGGCCGTAGCGAATGGCACTCTATCCGTTGCGGTCACGGTTGGGGCTGTGGCTTGCAGGGTGGGTGTGGGCACCGGTTCGGCGTCCGGAACGGCTACGATGGTCGTTTGTGGACCAGATTGCTCAACCGCGTCCTCCGATGTCGCGGCGGTCACCGCAGCCTCTGGCTGCGGTTGATCAGGTGTCGTGTCGACCGGCGTTTGAATGATGGCTGTTTCAGGCTCTGGGCGGGGTGTTTCTGTGGTCGCTTCGGTCTCGGCCACAGTCTCCTCGGGCGGCACATCCGCAGCCGTGTCTTCTACTTCAAGCGGTTCCATCACGTCTTTGGTCTCAAGCGCGGTCAAAGTGCCCTCGGACAGGTCTGCAAAGGCGTCGCCAAGGGATGCCTGTGTTGCTCCAGCCTGCCCGCCCGCAATTTCAATATCGTCTGTCAGGTCGAGGCGCATGATGCCCGTAAGGTGAAGCGCAGCGGCGATGGCCAGCGCGACCGCCGCAATCCAGCGCGACGCCGCAATCATTCCAGCCCCCGCTCGGTTACGATAATCACTTTCTCTGCCCCTGCCCTGCGCAGATTTCGACCCAACATGACCAGTTGCGCCGCAGGCAGTTCCCGATCCGGCACAATTCGCACCTCGACCAACGCCTCAGGCTCAAGGCTGGCGGCATAAAACGCGGCGTCTGGCTGGTCGGTGCCGCGATAGCTCAACCGCCCATCAGAATGTACCACCAGCGCGTCCGGCGGCGGGCGACCGTCCAGATCATCCGTGTTGACCAGCGCGAGGCCCCGATCCAGTGGAGGCGACAAAGTGCCCGCCACCATGAAAAAGACCAGCATAAGAAACACGATGTTGATCAGCGCAATGGTCGGCTCGCGTTTGGGTCTGGCCGCACGCATTCGCATTATGCGGCTCCCAACACAGTGACACGCAAGCCAGGCATGGCACGCAGCACCACAAGCAAATCGGTCAACCGCTGTGCCGTGACGCCGTCGCGCAGACTCACCAGCACAGGCTGGGCCTCACCCTCGGGCACGATGCCGGTCAGGGACGCCTCCAGCGTCTCCATCGCGACTGTCTCTCCGTTCAACGCCAGCACGTCCTCATCTACCTGCAAAAACAGCGGCGGTACGTTTGCGGTCTCAGCCCCCTGCCCTGCCCCGCCAGCCGTCAACTCGACCTCGGAAAACTTGGAAAAGGTCGACGTCAGCATGAAAAACAGCAGCAGAAGAAAAATGACATCGATCAGCGATGTCATCGACAACCGCCGCCGCGCCCGGCGCGCCCGGCGCGCCCTAGCCATGGGCCGGCACCATATCAGTGTCGAGCGCAGACTGTCCCTGCATCCCCGCCGGTGCAACAGCGGTCAGGATCAGCGTATCGGCGATCGCCCGTTCACGCTCCATCCTGCCCTCGAACCACGCCAGCACCAGTGCGGTTGGCATCGCGACGACAAGCCCCACGGCCGTGGTCAACAGTGCCACCCAAATACCTCCGGCCAGGATCGATGGATCCACCTGCGATCCGGCCGCTTGCAGCGACTGAAACGCGTCGATCATGCCCAAAACAGTGCCAAAGAGACCCAGTAATGGCGCCAACTGTGCGACCGAATCCAGATAGCGAAATCCGCGCTCCAGCCGCACAAACCGCTCCTCGGCCATGGCCTGCAATCGCTCCCGGTCCCGCCCTTCAAACGCAGCCTCAACCAGTTGCTTCAGATAACTTCGCGACCGCCCCAGCGCCTCTCGCGCCCCTGCCCGGTCCCCCGAGTCCCAGGCCGCCACAGCAGCGCGCAATGCCTCATGCCGCCCCACATGGGTCGCTGAAAACTGCCAAAGCTTATAGAGCACCACCGTTGCGGTCATAACCGACACCGCTAGAAGGACCATCACCACCGGACCGCCCAAATCAAACACGGCCATCATCTGATCCATTGCTTGATCCATCATCCCAGCACCTCGATCTCGACCCGGCTGGTCGGCACCAGCTCATCCGCACATGCAGCAATTTCAAGATCCGCCGCGTCGCAAGTATGCAGCCCGTTGAACAGCACACGACCCAAATCGCCGCACGCCAGATTCGGCACTGCGAATTGCCGCACCCGCGGGCGACCCACAGGCAAGGCTCCAAAATCAAACAGGGTCAGCCGGTCCACAGCGCCGCCGGCATCAAACAACACCGTTTCAAACACCAGCTTGTCGATGCCGACAGTATGCCCGTTGGTAACCATAAAGGTCAGCGTGCAACTGCCCTCGCCTTCGCTCACAGTGTTCAGCTCAATGGCGACCTTGCCGGCCAGGTCCACCTCTTCAGCTGCGACCCGAAATGGCAACACAGCCATCACAAGAGCCAGCAGACGCGCGCACGTCTTCCCCATCTTCTACTCCCGATACAGATGTGTTTGGGCGTGCCTGGCTTTGGCTGGGGAAGCCTATCGGAGTTAAAAAAGCATGCTTTGGGCGTCAAGACAATACCTGATGAAAACACTATGATACTTAGCCCCAATGTTCAAATCAGGATGTATACGGCAATGCGACTGTTGCTCTGGTGAGAACACCCAAGATTGTCCGATCACCTCAAAAAGCCAAATTGCAAAAAATATCCACAGGATGGCGAACAGGTTGTTTGTTTTTCTTGTTCTGGGCCCACTTCGACACAACAAATGTTGTTAGACGGCCAACCATACACAAGCGCGCTTATCGGTCCCTGCCCCATTCTTTGGGCGCCAAAAACTGGGCCTGTTTCTTCTAAGCGGTTTTTTGTTGAGGTAAATCCGTAAGCTCGCAGAGCGCAACATTCTTGCGGGCACCATCTAACCAAAGTGGCTGCTCGTAACCATCCTCCCAAACATAAAGAAGGCCCACAGTCTTGCCAGTTTCCTTGTCGACGATGCGTCTCGTCGCCCGGGCTTCATCTACGTCGTTTCCCAATATGAAACCTCCCTCTAAGAAATGCTGAGGGCGCGGGTATCCGCCCAGCACAAGAGCGCTGCGGCAAGTCACTACGTCATGGCCACAACTTCACGTTATAGTAGAACTTACTTATATGCCTGACGCACGAAAAACTCCGAAAAATAGCGAAAAAGTACGCAAATAGGACATGTGAGGCTTTGATAATAAACGGGAAATTCTTTGTTGAACCACGACAAAGTACAGACAACTTCAAAGTGCTGTTCGTTCGACTGGCAGCGCAAGGTGCGGGTCGGCCGGTCGACCAGCATGGAGTCGCCGATGGTCCGTGGACACCTGAAACACTGGCCGACGCAATATCGGCGATTGATACCAACAAAGCTGGGATCGATGTGAGAACCGTCCAGGTTTGGTTTCAAGCGAACAACAATGGTATCAGTGATAAAAACATCCATTGGCTGGCTCGCATTTTCGGTTGCAACGATCCGCTTGCGACAAGCCGTTGGCAATCACAGTTAAAAGCCGCAAAGGAACAGCTAGCCGCAGAAAGACGGCAACGCCAACGTATCACCTCAAAGGCAGACTGGGAGGCTCGTGGCCAAGTGCAGGGTCAGAACACTCAGGTGAATGAGTTTCCCAACGAAGTTGAAGCACCATCGAACCAACATGAGCCGGGACACCAAAAAATAAGCCTGGCAGCCCGAGCGGAAAGCCTTTTTCTCAATGGTGCACCATTTGCAATGGTTATGACGATGTGGGCGTGCGTCGCGATACTGCTCTACATTAGTTATCTTCTCGGAGCACACGATGTGTCCTATAGCCCAGTCAAAGATGTGGAGAAACAGGTCGGATTGTTTTGGTCGCCAAACTGGTTCTTGGACAGACTTATCTGGCTGCCCCTCATCGTTTTCACGGTTTCAAGTTTGGTTACTTCATGGAGAGAACAGTGGCGGCCGTTGATGGTTGCTGAAAGCCCTGACCCTACCCAATCCTGCAGTTGGAACGAAAAACTTGCTGTTTACTCATCTTCCTTTGTGGGTATCACGCTGGTGTGCTTTTGTATTGTATTCTTGCTCCAATGGTACGGATCGTATCTGCAACCGCTCATGCAAAACTATGCAGGTTCGCGGGTCATTGACTGGTTGTTGATTTCGATTGAAAGACCAGATGTCATGTCAGCGAACCAGGGCATGGCGGCGTCAATGTACGCCAACCTCCTCTCTGGCATTGCATATTGGTACTGCTTTTCCGGTCTGATGCTGCTCTGCATTGTATCAATGGATTTCAAGGAAGTCTCAGGGCGTGTGAGCTTTGGACATAACACCATCAAAAGCCTTGAAATTCTGCAAATCGCAGACGCCATCGTCAGTGGTATTTTCCGTTGCGCTGTTTTTGCTTTGTTTGCGTCCATTGGGATCAAACTTGTCGCCGTCTACCTCATGACAGATTCTGAAAATATTGTGCGTTGGTTGATCCTAGACGCCAGCGCCTTGATGAATGGTCGCGATGGTTCTTGGACTTGGTTCGACAAGAACCCATCTGCATCAATAACGAGCTTCTTCGTTATGTTCATTCCGGTTTTCGTGTTTTTCTTATGCGCATCACAAATTCGGGGCTCAGTCCGCAGTCTCCTCATTGCAGAACAAGCTGGGAACCGAGGCAGCATCGGTCCGGTGGGTGCCGCCACCAAAAAGATGATGATCAACTGGTTGAGTCGAGCAAGCGTCATCCTTCTGCTTGCCGTCAACTTCTGGCTGATCGGTCGTTTCACAGGCTTTTCTGTGTTGCTCCTTTCGAGCTGCTGTCTGGCTGTCTTCTGCGTTGTTGCATCACAGGGTTCCCATCCTAGTACGGACATTCCGCGCAACGAGGAACTGCTAGGCGTCCAAGGAAAATAGGAGATGGAGCCAGCACCTTTCTTCCAAGAGATTTCTGGCGGGCCGAGCAATGGTTCCGCTGTGTGGACGACCACACGAGATGGCATCAGACTTCGAGTAGGTTACTGGCCAGCGGAACAAGATGTTTGCGGCACGATCTTCCTGTTTCCAGGCAGGACAGAATACATCGAACTCCAAGGACGGCTCGCGCGTGACTTGGTCGCCAAGGGGTTTTCGGTTCTGACGATCGATTGGCGCGGCCACGGTCTGTCTCAGCGCCTGCTCGACGACCCCGCAACATTGCACGTCGAAGCGTTTTCGGACTACCAAAAGGACGTTGACGCATTTTTACAGATTGCCACCACGCTCGGCATGCCCAAGCCTTGGTTTTTGATGGCCAACTCCATGGGCGGCAACATCGGTTTGCGAGCGACCCTGCAAGGCTTACCCGTTGCAGCATGCTCATTCACCGCGCCAATGTGGGGCATTGAAATGTCTGGGCTCCAGCGGCTGATCGCATCACCTGTCGCTTGGGCGGCTTGCGCTCTTGGGCACGGAGAGGCGTATGTTCCTGGACATGACGGGAAGAACTACGTCAGTCATGCCCCTTTTGAGGGAAATCGCATCACCTTTGATCCCGAGAACTATGGTTACTGGGTGCAGCAAGCGCGCACTAGGCCTGAGCTTCAGACTGCTGGGTCAAGTTTGAAGTGGCTTCGCGAAAGCCTGGGGGAATGCCGACGGATCTCAAAGCTGAAATTACCAGACCTTCCCTGTATCACCTTCTATGGAGACTGTGACGAAGTTGTCGATAAGCGTGCGATCCAACAAAGGATGGCGGCGTGGTCGAACAGCGAGTACGTGGAACTCAAACACGCAAAGCATGCGCTGCTTCTGGAAAGACCAGACGTTCGTGCGGCAGTCATCTCCAGAACTGTTGAACGTTTCCTGGAAACCTGACGACGACGCAGCGGAATATTGCCGCTCAAGCTTTGTCGTTGTCCGCACCTCTTGCATCCAGTGGAAACACCGACCAATATTATAATATTGATTTCAACAACGGGCTGAGCCATGCGACCGCTTTCTTCAAAGATCGCCACTGGATTGACTGCAGTCAGTATCTGCCTTGGGTTTGGAGCGTCCCAGACAAACGCCCAGAGTTACCAGATCGATTGTGCGATACTTCTGTGTCTTTCGGGCGGCTGGCCTGCCTCGACACCCTGTGCGCGGGCGCGAGCAGAGTTCGTCCGGCGCATAACACCGTGGCCCGTCGAGCCTCCGCTCCAGATTTGGCGCTGTCCGATGGGAGCAAGTTTTCAGACGCCGGAATCCGATAAACCCCTGCCCCGCCTTTGGGACATTCTGGCACCCAGTGCCTTACGCATGAACCAATCCATTCCTCCGGATACAGGCGAACTCCGACCTACCGTGGTACAAACTGCCGTGTATCACTCGGACGGTTCGTCTTCGGCGCGCTTACCCGATGGCTTCAGTCTGAACTTTGCTCAAGCTTCTGCTGGCGCAGACATCGACATCAGAGGTCCGGAATTCAACTTCGTGCGCTCAATCCGCGTCTACAATGTCACCTACGCCAGCCAGCGCGAGAGCGGACGCGACGGAGATTGCAACCGCTCATTCTCCATGCGGATCGGCACCTATGGCACCCAGGGTGACTTCCGCTGGACGAGGGGGGCCAACCTCAGCCAGTTGCCCGAGGCCCATATGGGGCTCGAACGCTACGGCGAGCATTGTCCCGGCATCTTCCACCGCTCTGTCTTCGTCGACTGGCGTGACTATGAAGGAAACTATGGCTTCGAGCAGGTGAACTACTGACGCCTCTTGTGGCCAACTATAGAGCGTACCGCAATATATTGAAAAATTCGGTACATCAGGAACGCAAAACTCGGTATAACGGGAACAGAGAGAGATTCGGTACATTAGGAACAGACGTGTCAGGCAAACAGGTAGACCTTTTTTTGGACCAGCTCGCTGACGCCCCGGTCAAAGACGAGCGTGCCCTGATGGAGTTCCCGTTTTTCTCCCTTCAGAAGCGCCCGCGAATGACCCCCTTCATCTTTGACGATGGCACGGTGAAGATCGAGATTCAGCCAGGGCACAAGGGAATCGCGACGATCTGGGACAAAGACATCCTGATCTATCTTACATCGCTTGTGAACGAGCGGATCGAACACGGGCAATACGATGCGGACACTCCAGTATCTGTTCAAGATCGCACTATCAAATTCTCTGCCTATGACTTTCTAAAGGTGACCGGGCGCAGCTCCGGCAAACGCGCCTATGAGCTCTTCCTCGATGCGCTGGATCGCCTGCGCTCTACCAACATCCTGACGAACATCACCGCCGGTGACGAGCGTGAGCGGCGTGGCTTTGGCTGGATCGAGGATTGGCGGGTAATCGAACGGACCAATCGCAACGGCCAGCGCGTCATGGGGGCTGTCGAGGTCACGATGAACCGCTGGATGTTCAATGCCATCGTCAAAGATCGCCGGGTCCTGACGATCAACAGAGACTATTTCCGCCTCTCGAAAGGCCTCGAACGCCGCCTCTATGAGCTTGCCCGCAAGCATGTGGGTCGTCAGCCAGAATGGTATATTGGGATCAAGCGCCTGGCCGAGAAGTGCGGATCGATCGACACCGCACGCAAGTTCAAGTTTCGGATCAACGAGATCTGTGAAGCGGGCACCATCCCTGATTACCATGTCGAGATCGTGGATCCTGCTGAAGTGTCAACCCCATTCAAAACGAAGGGAAAACAGGCACTTGTGCGGTTTCAGCCGAAATTTGACGACCTCACTGTTCCCGATGTACCGAATCTGTCAGACTTGACCGTCTCGCACTCCGTTCTGACCGAGATCAAGTACGCCAACCCGGAATACGACATCCAGTACATTCTCGATGCCTGGCGGGAATGGGCCGCAAAGAAGGACGAGCCGGTGAAAAGCGCCAACGCCGCCTTCCGCGCCTTCGCCAAGAAGTACATCGAAGCCAATCCGATCTGGTGACTCGGTACAACGGGAACATAACTTCGGTACATCAGGAACATCCGACTCGGTACAACAGGAACACATCCTCGGTATATCGGGAACGCATGTTCGGTACATCAGGAACGCGAAACGACACCAGAAGACTGATTTCCCTGAGTCTTTTCAGTACCCTAACCACATAACAAACCTAACCAAATTTCTAACAGAAATAACCAAGACGCGAGAACCCTTCAAAAGGCAGTTCTCAATGACACCCCTCGGACATGCTAAGAAATAGATCCTAGAAGCAGCCCTTGGCGCCCCGAACACCCACCTTTTGATCTGATTTTGCCGGTCTTTCCAACTTTTGACGGCAGATGCGAGCCAAGCCCGTCGCATTACAGGCCACACCAGATGTTCCCGATATACCGAATCGCGTTGTTTCTAAGGATGAGGCGCAGAATGTCCGGGATTTCCCTGATCCCCTAGGGGTTCGCGCAAGCGCGACACGCCGCTGCGGGGACGTTACTTTAGAACCCGCTGGGTTCTCGCGCAGGCAACCCAAATAGACAGGACCCGTGTCCTCGCGCCCCAGGCGCTGCGGGCCGCGCCACGTCCCATCGATTGGGGTGTGCCTTTGCTCACTCCGGCACTTCGCCAGTGTGTCAGGTTTTAGAGACGACGCCCCTCGGGGGCTGCTCTCAAAACCAGACACCAAG
>ERZ1740070.1238-NODE-1238-length-16163-cov-5.942389_pt1 | contig 16163 bp, 14 predicted proteins | sample MGYA00581734_ERZ1740070 | MGnify/ENA primary metagenome ERZ1740070 (study PRJEB43018, sample SAMN04849744) | marine metagenome | isolation source: floating plastic debris | place: Pacific Ocean | collected 2008-09-01 | study: EMG produced TPA metagenomics...
CTTAATGCTGATTAGCCGCGAGCTGAATCTCTCGGAGGCGAGTCTGGAAAATGCCATCAACTTGCGAAATGAGTTTGGCAACAGCTGGATCAACAGACTCTTACAGCTGAGCAACGAAGAGATTCAAGAGTTTTGCGAAGTAAAGATGGGCAGTAAGTCATCGATTATGGCGTTGCAGCGCAAGCTTACTCGCCTAGCAGAGCTAAAGTACATTCGAGGCAGCTGCCCGCACAACTACGTGAACCAGATTCTGGAAACCATTGATGCCGGGAAGCACGTGGTGATTGAGTTTGGGTCGCAGAGCAATATGCTCTCGTACATGCTGGCGCCCAATGTGATTGCCCGGCGGATTCATGCGAGCTATGTGCGTAAGGCGGATCGCTTTTTGCAGAGTAAGAATCCGTGCGATCGCCCTCAACCCCTCGTCATCACCATCGAAGAAGCTCACCGCTTTCTGGACCCAGCTACTGCCCGGCAAACTATCTTCGGTGTGATTGCCAGAGAAATGCGCAAGTACTTTGTCACGTTGCTAGTAGTCGATCAGCGCCCTTCTGGCATCGATAACGAAGTGATGTCGCAGGTAGGCACACGTATTACCGCATTGCTCAATGACGAAAAAGATATTGAGGCGATATTTACCGGCGTATCGGGCGGGCAAAGTTTACGCTCGGTGCTCTCTAAGCTGGATTCTAAACAGCAGGCGCTGTTGCTAGGTCATGCGGTGCCAATGCCAGTGGTGGTGAAAACGAGACCCTACGATGAGAAGTTCTATCGAGAGATTGGGGATACGGCGTGGGGTGAGATGCCGGATGAGGTTGTTTTTAAGGCGGCGGAGAAGGCGATCGCGGACTTGGGATTTTGAGATGACGGCAGTTGCTAATGTCGTAGTCAAGGGTGACAATGCTACAGAACGTCAGGCAGACATCTTTCCCCTGTACAGCCTCACATGCATACCCCTTAGTTCATTGCTGAATGCCCGGCAAATTTCATGAGCACACCCACTTCTGAATCCCAACTTTCTCCTGAGCAAACTTCTCCTGATATCGATATCGAGCAGCTCATTTACGATATCGCAGAGCATGCTAGAGATGAAGACTTTACTCAGCTCTATCAAAGCCTACTCAGCAAAGAGCTATTCATACCGGTAGAAAAAGAATCACTCTGGCGGATTCCGCAGCATCTCAAGCCAGGTGAAACGCTGCAAACCGATGGTGATGACGGAATTAAAATTCGCAATGTAGAAGGCCCTAGAGGTGAACCCTTCGTTCCTATTGCAACGACAGAAAGTGCACCTATCTTGGCAGAAGCTCATTTGGGGATTTACTGGCTCGATGCACTGGCAATGGTGCTTAAGGTTGAAGAACCCGCAGGCATTCTATTGCAGGGCAAAAACTCCTGGGTCTGTTTTTATAAGCCGCAAATTGAGAATATTTTGAAAAAGTACGGCCAAGGTAAGCCCCGTCAGTCTTGAAAAGCCGATCAGTCTTGAAGAAAGAGTAGACTCTGAGGAACTGTAGAGTCTTGGAGTCTCTAGAAAATGTACTGGTCGCGCGGACGCTGTGGCACGTCATTCGTTTCGGCATCGACAGGTTGAAGTGGCGAGCTAGCAGCGCAGTACGCTCTTTCTATCAGGAACTGTGCCTGAAGGCGAGGCACTTCTTCCAGCATGCTTGTGCTCGGCGATCGCGTTTGGCAGCTGTCTTCGGTACGGCTAAACGCGGGGTCTTCTAGTAGTCTAGTCCATGAATTTTTGAGTGATTCATCTGTGAGCTGAGTGAGCTGAGCCGGCACCAAGGCCTCAGGCAAAAGCTCAAGTGCGAGATGCATTCTTACAGGTTCGTCTGTTATGGAATAAAGCAACTCGCTGACAGAGGCCGGTTCGGCTACCTCAGCATACTGACGAACCGCATTTTCTATGTCGCCTTGTTGAAACGATAAGTTCTCTTGCTCAGCGATCGTGATCAGACGACGCATTGTATCGAGTTCAGCTTGTGCCTCACCTCTCTCACTTTGGTTGATGGCGATCAGCGTCAGCGTACGAATTTTATCTGTTGGGTCTGCGATGAGTGCCAGAAGCGTTTCGATCTGTTCTGTTTCTTGGCGGTCGCTCAAGTCTTGAAAGATAGCAAAAGGAACGGTGAAATCATCTGATTCGTTGGCAATTTCTATCACCTGAGCATAGTCACCCACTGCCTGCAAAAGGAGAAGCCACTGATAGATTTCCGTATCCCATAGTGTTTTTCTCGCTTCTGCGCTGTAGAGCGGCTGTAGCTCAGCTATCAGCAGCTGCGCTTTGTCTGTTTCGCCTACTTTCTGGTAGGCCATAGCAACAAGGAGCAAGCCGTCGCGCCGGTAGATATTTCTTTCTGGAATAAGACGGGTCAGGCGCTCTGCTTCTATCGCAATGTCTTGTACAACGACATCCAATGCAGCATTATTCCAGGCAAGCTCTGACCGTGGCTGTGTATCTGCAACTGTCAGAAAATTCACCGCAGACACAAGCTGCTCAACCTTGTACAAAATCACCTCTGCATTGTCTGCATCGGCCAAAGGCATGTGTCGATAAGTTTCAACCATCTCTATGCCTTTATCGATTGCGCCTGCACGGACGTAGAGTTCGGCTAGCTGAAGCGGATAGCGGCCAGGCGCAACAGCATATAGGGTGTCTCCCTCAGCAAGCGGATCTCCTAACGTCAATATTTGCTCAGTGCGAACTAATGAGTCTAGGGCCAAGTCGTTTTCACCCAGATCAAGTAATCTTTGTGAAAGCATCAGATGCTCCCTGGCTTGGTCCTGATGCTTAGGCAATTGCGCCACCATAGACTCATACAAATCCAGCAGCTCAGCCGTTTTTTCAGGGGGTGAGTTGTTCTGTTGATGAGCTTCTATCAACACGCTGATGGCGGTGAGTTGCTCGGAGATTGTAATCTCTACAGGAACTGCTCGCGGCTGCGTGTTGTTTTCAAGGTTATTGTCAGGGATATAACCCACGCCAAAATCGGAGGCCAGGATGAATTCTAGAAGGCGATCGCTTTTACCCTTTGCGACAGCGCCTTCCGCCGAACGCCTGACCAACAGTCTCTCAATTTCTGCTCTGAGGTAGAACGTCTCGACATAGGCGGGAATCGCGTAGGCCTGTTCATATTCACCCGCATCGATGTAGGCCTCTGCGATGCTAAGTAGCATACCGGGCTGTGAGAATGTGGAAATTGCGCCTGTGTGCACGAGTGCGATCGCTTCGGACAGTGCGGCTTCCACCCCAGCGGTATCATGGGCTGCGTTGTGGAAAGTGGTTGCGATCGCGATTAAGTCCTGCGCTCGACGGTGCGCATCTTCAATGTCGGGCGTCGCTGCCAGTGCTGTTTCTAACGTCGCAGTAGCGGCTTCAGGAGTACCCGTTTCTGACTGTGCGATCGCTATCTGAATCAGCAAAGAAATCTTCCACTGAGGATCTGCAACTTGCTCAGTGACAACCAAAGCAGTTTCCAGCAAAGCAGACGCTAGCGATTCGCCTTGGGCGATTTCTTCAGCGGTTTCTTCGGTTACCTCTTCGGTTACCTCTTTGGCGAGTGCTTCATCGGTCTTTGCCGTTGCCTCTGTCGCTGCCACCCCTGTTTCCGGCAGAATCGCTTTTTCGGTAACCGCTTTTTCGGCCACTGCTTCAGAGGGGGTATTGTGCAAGACAGTCAAGCTTCCAGCCATTACACAAGTTGTCGCGAATCGCCGTAAGCTGCCACTTCTGAGCATTGTAGAAAGCTGAAACCAGGACATAAAAAATAAGCATAGAAACCTATCTCTTAATACCCAACTTTGCTTACCTTTTCCTGAGATAACAAAAATTTTGCCAGTATCAAAATCTCTTAAAATATCTCAAAATATCTACGGATGACTAAAAGAAGTCTTTAATCTCTGGCACTTCTTGCGCTTTAATCGTCAGTGCCCGCGACTCCATAATCTCCAAAATTTCATTGCCCACATTCTCGTAATCTTGCCAACCAGCCTCCGCTCTAGCATCTTTAACCGCATACACTGGCAATCCCTTAAGCGCCGCTTTTTGAAATGCTGAAAATCGACGAATGCCATGATTAAACACCGGTAAATTCGCCTCTTGCAGGAGCTCTTTGACTTCCTGCCCTGCCTTGCTCGGTTTCGGTGGAATAGATGTGATCAAAATGCGATAGTGGCTAGTGCTAATTGCCTTGAGGTATTCCACCGTGAGCACCAGCGCATCGAGGGCAAGTACATCAGGTGTGGTGGGCAATACGAGTAAATCACAGGTTTCTGCAAGGGCAGAAAGATCTTCTGGCGTGGGTCTGGCCTGAGTGTCGATGACTACATTGCCGTCGGGGTTCACATTTTGCCAAGCGTTCCATTCATCCATCACCTGAAAAGGCAGCTAACCTCGGCTGGCCCAGCCCAGAGCCGATCGGTTGGGATCCGCGTCTACCAGCAGCGTTTCGGCCTGTCCTTGTAAAAAAGCCGCGAGGTGAATGGCAGTCGTCGTTTTGCCGACACCGCCTTTAAAGCTGGCAACGGTGATGATCATGGAAAGAGTTGAGCCTCACAATCTGTATACAATGTATAGCAATCCGCCTCCAGCAAGGCTCAAAGAACAGGCCAGTAGTTATTGATTTACAAGTCGTTATTGATTTACAAGTGGTTATTGATTTACCAAATGCACAGGCAACCCAGGCACTTGGCCAAGCACTCGGCGAGCAGCTGAGCGCAGGCAGCGTGCTGCTGCTAAAAGGTAACCTGGGTAGCGGCAAAACAACGCTTGTGCAGGGGCTAGGCCTAGGCTTAGGCATTCCAGAAATCGACAGCCCAACGTTTACCCTCATCAATGAATATACAAAAGGAAGGCTGCCGCTTTATCACATCGATCTGTACCGGCTTTCGGCGGTCGAAGCCGATGGTTTGTTTCTAGAGACGTATTGGGATGGGACAGAGGTTGAGCCGGGTATTGTTGCGATCGAATGGTCGGAGCGGCTGACATACTTACCGCCACAGTCGATAGAGATTACGCTGAGCTATTTGCCCACTGGACGACGGGGAACCGTCACAGGCCTGCCGAGTGGAGTGACATTGGTGTCCTAGCTATACGGCAGCTGCAGGGCCGAGGCTGAAACAACGCCCATTGTCATGCCCCAGTTAATTAGCACCCGGTAGGCCATTTGCAGGGTTTCGCCAAAGGTCACAATGCCGTCTTCGTGGCCCGCCATTACAAAAATTCGCTGCTGAAGCAAGGGCGTTGATTGAAACAGACGCTGGGTTTCTGTCGCCATTTCGGGTGTGCCGTAGGGCACCGCAGCCCCAGTAGTAGGCACTTGGTTTAGTAGCCGCTGCCATAGCTGCGGATGATGCACATGGATGATGGCACCGATTGCAGGATGCGTGTCGTAAATGACACCGTGTGTCAGAGACTCAGAAGAGGCTTGACGCAGGCCTTTGCAGGTGAGGGTGTTCTGAGATGGGTTGAAGGCGGTGACTAGGGAATAGTCGACGGCGGTGAGGGTGGGGAGGTGACCGGTTTGGGTGCCTGTGATTAGAAAGAGAGGGTGAGAGGGCAAGGAGGTGAGGGGAGAAAAGCGCCGGGAGATGTTGCCAAAGCCGATGCCGTTGGGGTATTCGCCGATAAAGTTTAGCTGGTGGAGGGCATCTCGATAGCGGGTTAGTTCGGCGATTTCAGCGGGCTCAATGACGGATTCCTCGCTCCAGTCACAGCGATATTTGATGTAGCCTTCATCCATCATGATTTACACAGCGCCTATTGAGCGACATTGAGCCAATCTAGGATCAGCTTATTGACCAGTTCAGGTCGCTCGTCGTGGGGGCAGTGCCCTGTATCGGGAATCGCCTGAAACGTCACAGGTTTGTCGACATCCGCAGCCATTTCCTGATAGATATCTGCCGCTGAGATTGGTGTCCAAGGATCTTTTTCGCCCCAAAGTACTAGCAGGGGCTGACTCACTTGAGGTAGCAGCTCGCTGGGTCTAGGGCCTGGGGGCGCGGTCAGGATAGAGGCAAATACTTTTTGCGCGCCGGGCTGACAGGCAGGGCCGTGCAAAATATCGACTAGCTCTGGGGTGATAGCTTCGCGGTTACCGTATACCTGCTTGAGCGAGCCACGGATACGACCTTTCGTACGGACTTGGTTGAATAAAACAGGACCGGTGATATTTGAGCTGACGAGCTTGGCGAACGCGCCCATCACAAAGCGGAGTCCGCCCGGTAAGTCTTCAGGTCGGTGGTTTAGGCTACCAGCACAGTTCAGCAGTACACCACCGCTGGCAGTTTCTGGATAGCTGACGAGGGTCATCAGTGCCATGAGTGCGCCAATGGAGTTGCCGACGAAGACGGCGGGTTCTTTGACATGTGGTTTCCAAAAGTCGTGAATGACTTTGACCCAAAACTCTAAGCTGTAGTCCAAATTGGGCTTGTCGGAGTCGCCAAAGCCGAGAATATCTATCGCATAAACGCGGTGGCCAGCAGCAGCAAGCTCAGGAATATTTTTACGCCAGTGGCCGATAGAAGCGCCAAACCCGTGCAGTAGCACCATGGGAGGGCCTTCACCGTAGGCGACGTATTTAATGTCGTAGCCGCGCCAGTTCCAGGTTAATTTCTCGCCTGTGTAGGCAGTTATCGTTTCGGCACGCTCAGCGGATGACTGAAGTGGGGCGTTTGCATCCGATGTGCGAGGAAAAATCGCGTCTGAAGGTGTGATGCCTGAAGGAGCGGAGGGTAAGCCAGTGGGGGCAATCATTCTGATAGCTGGGGGCGTATGAAGTCTCTGTTATCTATCATACGAAATTGCTTCACAGAATGCTGGCTGTAGGAAAAGGGCATAGTCCAGGTTCTATCGATTAGGAGGCTCGGCAAGGGCGCATGCCGACCTGCTGCAAGAAGGCGTCTAGCCAGAGGGATTCTTCGCAGCGGAGTGGGGGAAGCGGGGACTGCTGATAGTTGACGAGAAGATCGGTTCGATCGCACGCCTGATCTACCGCTGACTTTAGGATCAAGGGCAAACCATCATCCGCGCCTTTCAGCGGCAGCATAATCGCAGGGATGGGCTCCATCACGTTCCAGGTATATAGCTGAGCCCGAGGCCGTTGCTCGCTGCGGCTGATGAGAATACGATAGTCGCCAGCTTCATCTGGGCCGTAGATAGAAGAAGGCTCCCAGCCTCTAAGTAGATCGATTTCAACAAAGTGAGCGTCGCTACCAAAGATAGTTTCTCGCTGACGTTCGTAAAGATCTCGGCCACGGCCAGGACGCTTTTTCTTAGGCGAGAGCAATTCGATAACGGTCACAACGGTTTCGTTGCTATCGACAATCTCTAAATAGGTTTCGTGTATTTTCTGAGGAACAGGTACCAGTACGGGAATAGGTCGCCTTTCTAGCTCACAGGCGGGCACACCTGTAGGACCAGTATCTGACGCGGTGGTTTCTAGTGTCGCTAGGGCAGGAGATGCTGTCGCGCCGCCGCCGTTGAGCGTTTTAGCAGCGCGGCTCCAGTCGAGGCCAGGAGAACCGACGACGAGGGAGTCTTCACCACTGACCTGATAGCGGCGATCGCACAGATGGACTTGGTAGGTAGGCGGTAGCTGGCGCTTTAGAATTTCGGCTAGGGCAGAAATAAAGCGCTGATGGACGGTGGGCCAGAGATCTGGATGCTCCAGATAGGGATTCATACCGGGAAATGGAATAGGCATAGTGCACACGTGATTCGCAAAAGCTAAAAGTTGTAAATAGAAAGGCAAAAACCGTAAAGCTCAAGGTGAAATCAAAACATTTCGTGAACTTTATTGCGTTTTGCGCGTATCTGCTTCACAGTTACTTTTTACTGTTCAACGTAATGTACGTGATTCAGACATGTTTCCGTATTTTTTCTGATAAAAAATGAAAATTTCATACATCAACAAAAGTTGATGGATTATAATCCCGTCCCCGATTGCTTTTTCAGCAGCTCCGTAGTCGCCATGTTTTTGTAACGATATGTGAAGCACTTCGAGGGGTCAGAGCCCGCATAGGGTAGGGGTAAGTTTTCGCAGGAGCCGTTTTCGCAGGCCATAGAAGCGGTAGTCTAATTGGGTAGATCGTGTTGCTACGCGCGCGCTTTTTTTGGCGGCTGAGCGTAGCCAAAGCCATGGAAACACTCAACTTCATCATCTGGGCTGCTGTCGTCATCGGTGCAACCAGCTTTGCCGTAGGCTCAATGGTCAGTGCCTATCGCAAACCCATCGAGCAGGTGCCTTTTCCCGACGCCATCATCGATCAGCCCTCTGTAGCCGTCTCCACCGAAGCGCTGAATACCTTCGTGGGGGCCGTTGGCACATACAAGGCGAGTGACTATCGCGGCGCGGTTGATCAGTTTACAGAGGTACTGAGCAAAGAACCGAACTGCGCAGAAGCTTTTCACAACTTGGGGCTAGCCTACGCCAATATCGGCGACAACGATAAGGCCCTCAGAAGCCTGTTGAAAGCTGGAGATGCTTACGATAAGCAGGGAACAAAAGAAGGGATTGAACAAATTAAGCGAGATCTAAAAACACTGAAAAGTAGTGGCTAAAGTTGTTACTGAGATTGTTACTGAGATTGTTACTGGCACATCTAAAACTTCGCATACCTTGAACTACAGCCAGTTTCCTAGCAAAACATAAGCAGACCAATACGTTGGATGGCGATAGTCTGGATTCTCCAACAAACTAAGCTGGGCTCGCTGCAACGCTTTAGCTTTGGTGATGTTTGGCTCCGCCAGGGCCCGATAAAACTGATCGATAAAGACAGCACCGGATTCGTCATTTAAGTTCCAGAGAGAAGCCAGGGTACTGCGAGTCCCAGACTGTAGCGCCACACCCGCTAAACCCAGGGCAGCGCGCTTGTCACCAGACGCGGTTTCGCAGGCACTGAGAATGAGGAGCTCAATCGGGTCTAGTCGGTTGAGCTCACCCGTTTTCAAAATGCTGCTGAGCTCATTCACCAAAATAGGGCGGTCCCAAGCCAGGATAAAGGTATCGTCGGCACTGGAGCTAAATTGACCGTGGGTGGCAAGATGAACAATGGGTCGGTTTGAGCGATTTACCTGCTGGGTGAGACTCGTGCTGGTGAAGTCTTCATCCACCAGTAGGCTGCTGGCGACTAGGCGCTCAACGGTCAGCAGTTCGTCCTTCACATTTTGCAATTCGCCAAACCCGTGCCGAGCTTGGGTTAATCCGCCTAGGAGTGCGGTGACACTAGTATCTTGCAGCGCCTTGGGGCCCAGCAACTGCAATCCGGGGGCCAAAGCAACCGCATAGTCTTCAATCAGGTAGTGGCCATTGTTGTACAGGGCGGCCATAGGCGCACTGCGCAGCGCCCCATCGAGAACAAAGGTTAAAGTGTTTACGTTTGCCGCCACGAGGGCAGGCTGCATGGGTTGAATAATCCACTGATACAGCGATTGACCTAAGACTTTACCCTCAGGGGTAGTGAAAGGCTTTTCTAGGTTTTGTCGCCAGTCGAGTAGGGTTTGTTCTAGCTCACTTTGGGAAACGGTGGATGTGTATTGCTGTAGAGGTTCTCCCGGCAGGCTGACGAGCAGCTCTAAGCGATCGCGCAAAATAATCGGATACACGACCGCCGCATCTGTTGATTCAACCTCCTCTAGGGCAACCTGCTGACCTGCCAGACAGGCTGTTCTAAAAAAATTATCGAGTTCGGCAACCTGAAGAGACTCAATCACATCTCTTGCTTCTTGCTGTGGCGTTACGTGAGTGACCGCTTTCGCACCGGCCGTTGGAGAACTGGCCGTTGGAGAAGTGGCCGTTGGAGAACTGGCCGTTGGAGTGGCTGGTTGAAGTAACAAATCAACTAGCTCGCGATAGATCGGTTCTACGCTATCGCGAAAAGAAAACTGAAGCGTTTGCTGAGTAGAGACTAAGTCCTGCCGGATGGACTGAAGAGAGGCGTAGGCATCGCGGTAGGCTTGCAAGGCCTGTTCTTTTTGATTCTGTTGTTTTAGCAGGCGGCCCAGCTGCCACTGCCACTGGTAGGCGATATCAACAGCTTGAATAGTGTTCGCGGTGGTCAGCGCCTCTTCGGTCAGGGTCTGAGCTTCAGCCCACTGGCGAGAAAGTTCGTACGTGTGACCGAGGTAGCCTCTTGCATAGGCCTCTGCGCGGCGATCCTCAAGGGCTTTGCTTTGCTGAATGGCGATAGCCAGCCAACGGGCAGCGGTTTCAAGATCGGTTGGTGTGCCCAAGGTCATGAGGCTTTGGGCACCGTGAATATAGGCGTAGATTTGGCTGCGGCCTGGGGATTCGAAGGTGAGGGCATCGGAAAGTGGTGCAATGGACTGGTGCGCCGCGACAGGGTCGGTGGTAGACAAAACCTGAAGTCGGTTGAGCTGGGCTTTGAGCTGAATGGCAGCCTTACTGGATTGGGCGATCGCTTGATCGTAAAATGCGATCGCACCCACCGAATCTTCCTGGGCCCTGGCAGTATTGCCCAGCTCAATCAAAATAGGGCCAGTTTCTGTTGCTTGTAACTGCGCCAGAGACCGAGCTGTTTCTAGATTAGAAACAGCAGCCTCCAGATTACCTGTAAGACGATAGGTTTGCCCTAGCCGCTGGTAGCCAAGGATTTGTAGCGACTGAGGCTGCTGCGGCAATGCGGCTTCTAGCGTAGCGAGCGTATTGGCAACCTGATGGTAGTAGCCCAGTACTTGCTGAGCCTGCGCTTGATTTAAAAGATTGTTTAAGTAGCGCTGTTCATCACCACTTTGAAGATAAATGTCAGCGGCCATTTGCCATGTTTCGAGGGCGAATTGGCTGAGGCCTTGGGCAAACTGCAAACTACCCAAGGTGTTGTGTACCTGGGCGCTAACGGCTGGGCTAAGCGTAGACTGGCTATCGGCAACAGTGATGAGGTCTAGGCTTTGATTAATACTGCGATTGGCATCATCCCACTGGCCGAGCTGTTGGTAGGCAGCGGTGAGATAGCTGAAGGCCAGCGCTTGTGTGGAGATATCGGTTGGCGCGGTGAGTAGATCTGTGGCTTGGCTCCAGGCGATCGCAGCGGCTGAAAACCGCTGCGCCTTGTAATGCTCTCGGCCCTGATGCAACAAAGCCTGCGCAGAGGAAGCATCGGCGGCGACGGCATCGGTAATAGCAGGAGAAGCTACCTGTGATGTCGAGGCAATAGGCTGAGCAGCCTCAAATGTATAGCCAACGGCTGGCGTAGTCGCCACAACGAAACCCAGCAGCAAGCAAAGCAAAAGTTTGAGACGCTGACGCACGCACCGTCTCAAATAGTGTAAGTAAGCAGCTACATTTTGACGGTGGAAAGGCATAGTGTAGGGCTCATAGCTGGGTCTAGAAAACTAACAATACAACGCAACCTCTAGAATCGCCAGCTAGTCGGCGATAAGCGGTCTACCTGTTGTTGCTGCGCATATTTTGCCAGGTGCTGTAAGCCTTCTGTAAGCTTGCTCGCCCCTATTCCCAAAGCCGCACTACTAACCACAAGGACTATCAGTATCCCGCTTAGGGTAATGGCCATATCTTGCCAAGTAGACGCCTGAAACTGGGAGGCATCCTCGGTTACCGGGTTGAGTGTAAAGTCTGCCTTGTCTGTTTCAACGAAGCCCTCTAGCTGGAGATACGTTTCGCTGAGGTGCTCGGTGCCGGGATAGCGCTGATGGAGCTGATGGAGATTTTGAGGGGTGTTCATCATCGGTCATCTCTGTTTTTAATGCAGCATGTTTGTCTTACTGATGATGGATACACGTGGCTTTTAAAAAGTATGCAGTATAGCGATCGGTGCATACTTCTCTCACCTTGGATGTATAGCCCCTTAAGCACCACATTTTGAGCCACAGAATTGAAGCCGTAATGCTGATGCGATTTTCACAGTCTTTCAACAGCCTCTAATAGGATTCATCTCATGAAACTACGATTTTTCTCTACTCTCTGTGCATTAGCTGGTGTATTAGCTGCGATCGCAGCGTTGCCTCCCGCGCAAAGCATTGCCCGCAAATCCATCGGGCACGCCACATATACACAACACCAATCGCTTGTAGGCTCACCCAAAGGAACTAATACCGCCCACACGCGTAGAAGCAAACAAACGAGTACTACAGTAGAGCCCCTCAGTGGCGTTAGAAATCCGAGCAGTGGCTTTCCTAGCTTTCCTGACAGTCCTAGCTTTCCTAGCAGCCCTAACAATGGAGGTGGTATCACAGTTGAACCCGTAGGCGGTGCGACTGCTACAAACATCCTCACGCTGCATCACACGCGTCAAAACGCAACAACAGGCCACACCGATCAATCTGCTAAGTACAAGACATGGGGCGGCAGTAATTGGGAGGCACGTATCAATCCAGCAGGAGAGTTTATCCACACGCAGCAAAATGCACAAACGAGTCACACCGACATCATCATCAACTACATCTCATGGGATGGGCAAGCCTGGACCGCCACTATCAACCCTGCTACTAAGGTCTTTACACATACTCAGCGAAGTACCGGCGCTAGCCATACGGATAGCATCTTGAACTATGTAACGTGGGATGGAGCGCAGTGGACAATGCGGCTGCAATAGGTATGCTCAGCTGGCACATCCGTTTGCCTGTGCTAGATGGGATGGAGGCTCAACAGACCGAGCGATTAACGTCACTATCCCATCAGCAGTCCGGCTCTAGCCTTGAGCTTCAGCAATCGCTTTTTCTGTTTCCTCTGCATCTGTAAATGCAGAGGAAACAGCTATAGGAGAAACAACAGCTGTTATAGCGCCCCCATCCCCGCTGTCACGGGGTAACCAGTTGATCCTTCGTTAGCTTGATAACTGACTCCTTTTCTAAGCAATAACAGTGTTTGATGATTTGATAGGCCAGAAGTACAAGAAATTATTTTGTTGCTGTTTGGCCGCCTTAGTCAAGATAAATCCATGCTCTTTGAGAAAGTCTAAATTGAATTTTTCTACCATTCGATGACCGGGCAGCGACAGGTTTTTGACATGGTCAATAACATAGTGGTCGCCATAGTAGCTGTGCACTTCTGCGGGTGTAATGCTAAACGGTGGGGCATCTCCCAAGTAAGGCTGAAACTCTAGCGTCACTAGCAAGCACTTCGATCCTGGATGCATAAACGTATTTATTTTTTGCCGATAGCGCTGGCGTAGGTCTATCGGTAGCGCGACTAGAGCAGCGCGGTCATACACAAAGTCTATTCTGCCAAGGTCAGCAGGTTTAAGATCAAAAATATTACGGTTAAAAAGGGTGATGCCCTCGGCTTCGTAGCGATCGCACGCTATCTTTCGGTAGGTCAAATTGTTCTCTTCAAAAAACTGTTCGATAGCAGTCGCTGAGAGTTCTACACCAATGACGTGTTCTGCGCGATCGCGATACCACATCAGCGCATTATCTTTCCCGCACAGTGGCACCAATACCCGCTGTCCGCGCAAGAAGTAACCCGGTGAAAACATTTTCACATAAGGATGAATGTCCCGGCGATGGAAGCTGGTCTTGGTACCACCTACCTGCCATGACTGTAGCCAAAATTCTGGGTTCATGATGATCTCCTAAAAAAAGGTAATAGGTAATAGCTGTAAATATTGAGCTGATAGCAAAGTATTTTCACAAGACCTCAGTCATAAACACTTACAGTCAGTATTGGGAAGATATGCAGCTTCCAAAGAATATTTTCTCATTACGTCTTCGGGCAGCACCTCCTCTCATAAGCTACTTTTACAAGCTTTAGTCTGCGCAGAGATTTTATATTTCAGCAGCCAACTGCATAGTCCTACGGAGCGCACTGTATTCTCTTAAGACAGGTTTTCGAGCCTTTCAACAATCCAACCTTTCAGCCCAACCTTTCAGAGTAGAAGTCTTATTTTCACGATCAGTAGATAGAGACTACAGCCTGTTAGCCAACCAGATGGCCAACCGAATTTGCCCGAGCCGAAAAACTTTTTTTGTTTCCCATTTTGGAAACTGTTCTGGCATTCGCTCACTCATACTGTTGTCAGATTCAACAAACAGAAATTTAGCCCAATCACTTGCTTGCTCCCTACTTTGTAGAGATTTGGCATTTTTCTGAGATTTTTGACTTAATGACGGCCCATGACGGGGGCTTGAAATGCTTTTTCAAAACGGTGATTTCACCACCTGACATATTTATAAGGAAACAAGTCATGCTAAGAGCTTTATTTTCGTTTCGAGGGCGCTACCGAATTCTTCATCTCACTTGGTTCGCTTTCTTTATCTCATTTGTGGTTTGGTTTAGTGCCAGTCCTTTTGCAACAACAATACAGAGCGAGCTCGGCTTGACCTCACCACAGCTCAAGGTGCTGGCAATTTGTAACCTAGCACTTACCATTCCGGCTCGCATCATTATTGGCATGGTGCTCGACCGCTACGGGGCTAGGCTAACTTTTTCGGCGTTGCTTGCTTTTGCAATTGTGCCATGCTTGATGACGGCAACGGCCACCGACTTCAATCAACTGGTCTGGAGCAGCCTGATTAACAGCATTATGGGGGCTGGGTTTGTCGTGGGCGTTCGCATGGTAGCGGACTGGTTTCCCGCTAGAGAAATTGGATTAGCGCAAGGGATTTACGGCGGATGGGGAAACTTTGGCGCAGCCGCTTCACAGATTTGTCTGCCGGTGCTAGCTGTTGCAACCGCTTCTTTTTCGGGTGGAGCGCTAAACTGGCGGATGGCAATCGCCGCGATTGGCTTTGTCACTGCACTTTACGGTGTCTTCTACTTTTTTACGGCTCAAGATACGCCCCCCGGTGAAATTTATCAGCGGCCTAAAAGACATGGCGGACTAGAAGTGACTAGTCAGCGCAGCTTTTTTGCAGTCGCGTTTCTAGATCTGGGGTTACTGGTTTCGCTAGGCGTTCTCACGTATCCGCTCACGCAGAGCAATATTGGTTTTCTAACATCAGCTCAGGCGATCGCAGTTTGGGCTGTTCTAGCCCTGTTGTTTGTTGTTCAATTCTATCAGGCTTGGCAGGTCAATCGAGAAGTTGTTGGATCGATTAATCCCCTTAGCCCCAACTTTTTACAGGGTACAAATCTCTATCCACCTGGTCAGCGATATCAAGCGAGACAAATTGCTTTGCTCGATTTAACCTACTGGGTAAACTTTGGCTCTCAGATCGCGGTGCTGTCCATTTTACCCGCCTGGTTTCAGCAGACGTTTGGCCTTAGCCCAGTAACGGCCAGCTTGGTGGCTACAGCGTATCCTGTCTTCAATTTGATTTCTCGCCCTAGCGGCGGTTTGGTTAGCGATCGCATGGGCAGTCGCAAATGGACAACTGTTGCATTAACGACGGGTATTGGGGTTGGCTATTTGATGATGGGTCAGCTGAATACACAGTCGGGTTTGGTAGTGGCGATCGCTGTGACTATGCTATGTGCTTATTTTGTTCAGGCGGGTGCGGGGGCAACTTTTAGCATCGTGCCCCTCATTCGCAAATCAGCTACCGGACAAATTGCGGGCAGCGTTGGTGCTTATGGAAATGCGGGTGGCGTTATCTACCTGTTGATTTATAGCTTTAGCGATGCTCAGATCTTGTTCTATAGCATGGGCATTGTGGCCTTAGTTTGTGCCAGCCTATGCGTTTTCTATCTTCAAGAGCCCAAAAACAAGAGCCTCAAAAACAAGAGAAAGAACAAAAGCAAAGACAAAAGCAGACGCAAGAGCAAGGACTGCAAAGTAGAGACGTTCAGCATACAAAAATTTAGCATTCTGCAGCAAAAATGACTAGCGACAAGTCTGTTATTTCTATTTGGTTAATTTGCACCCCACACACACCATCATGAAACTTACCCAAACACAAATTCGAGAACGGATTGAAGAGATAGAATCGCTGCCCTCTCTGTTATTAGAAGCAACCGACTATCTCAGATTGTTCTATCAGGAGCAGGCTCTTCCAGAAACTCAGCTGCGTCAACGACTCGATAATATTCACTGCGAATACGGGCGATCCTCCCTTGGAGGGGCTGCGCCATCGCGTACCTACTGGCAAACTACAGAAGAGCTAACCTACGGCGCAAAAGTAGCTTGGCGCAATAGTCCCAACTGCATTGGTCGGCTTCACTGGGAATCACTCAGAGTTCGAGATTTGCGACGAATAACCGATGCAAAAGAAATTTTCAATGAAATTGTAAAACATATTC
>ERZ1740070.1242-NODE-1242-length-16142-cov-6.287934_pt1 | contig 16142 bp, 18 predicted proteins | sample MGYA00581734_ERZ1740070 | MGnify/ENA primary metagenome ERZ1740070 (study PRJEB43018, sample SAMN04849744) | marine metagenome | isolation source: floating plastic debris | place: Pacific Ocean | collected 2008-09-01 | study: EMG produced TPA metagenomics...
GGAGCTTGAAATCCCGGCTGATACTAGTTGAAATCTCATACTGAGAATTGCTGGTCAGGCCCCGGTCTACGATACCCGCATGGCCAACTATGCTCAGCAGGTGGCCGATCGGCTAATTCTACCGTCCCTGGTGCTAGCGGGCATTGTGCTATTCACCACCCGAGACACCGCCCGCACTGCCTCGATTTTGACCCTGGATTTTGTCACCGGTATTCGGGTGTCTATTCCCATGGCCTTTTTAAGTGCCCTCAACCATACAACTCGCCACGGTGTTTTAATTCGCAGCGGCCGCACCCTGGAACAGCTGGCCGATGTTGACACCATTGTTTTTGACAAGACCGGCACCTTAACCGAGGGACACATTACGGTGGTGGATATCCAACCAGCCGCAGACGGGTTGGGGGCCACTCAGCTTTTGCAGCTAGCGGCCTCAGCAGAACAGCGCATCAATCATCCGGTGGCTGAGGCCATTACTCAGTTTGCGGCAGTTCGACAAATCCCTCTACTCAAACGCGACCATTGGTCCTATGAAGTGGGTCTGGGGATTAAGTCTTACATTGAGGGGCATGAGGTGCTGGTGGGTAGCGAGCGATTTTTAAGACAGTCGAATATTCATTGGATAGCCTGTCCGATCACATCAGAGTCAGACGCGGCTTCACTGATTTATATTGCCTGTGACGGTCAGTTTCAGGGCACCCTCCGCTACACCGATCCCCTGCGCACAGAAAGTACTGACTTGGTAAAACGTCTGCAAAAAGAGTATGGCATCACCCTGCATCTACTAACTGGAGACAACCCCCAGCGAGCGTCTCAGGTGGCCAAAGAACTCGGGATTCCGAAACAGCAAGTCTATGCCGAAGCGTTTCCTGAGCAAAAGGCCCAGATCGTCCGTGACCTGCATAAAGCAGGCCATACAGTTGCATTTGTAGGAGATGGTTTAAATGACTCCATTGCCCTCGCCTATGCGGATGTATCGGTGTCGTTTGCCAGGGGAGCGGAAGTGGCAAGAGAGACCGCAGATGTGGTGCTGATGGACGACAATCTGTTGGATTTTTTAGAGGTGATTGCGATCGCACATCAAACCCGCACCCTGATCGACCAAAACATTGGTCTGGTCGTTTTACCAAATTTAATTGCCCTGGGCATCGCCACCACCTGCGGTCTCAGCCCTCTACTTGCAACCGGCATCCATAACGGGTCGGCCATTGTCGCTGGACTTAACAGCCTGAGACCCTTGCTTCAGCATCAGCTAAACCCTGGACGCATGGCCAGTTAGGTCAATTACGATTGCTGACCCTAACGATTTGCCAAACTCATCCTGAGGATCAGCCAGTAAAATTACATCAGGGTTTAATCTACACAGCCTACAGTTGATCTTGTAGCTTGGCGCAGGCCATACGTAATTTCTAAAAGCTTTAGGTGGCAACGGGTGCGCAGCAAACTGTTGAATGCATTCAGCAGTTTGCTATATGATTTAGTTGAGAACTCTAGTCATTAGCTAGCGATCAAGGCGGATGTTATGTCTCTTATTCATCTAGAAAAGTCAGTCGTCAGATTTCACTTACGCGAACTGTTAGAAGACGGCCATGGGGGCAATCAACTGGCACTACTGGGTCTAGGTGTTGTGTTGTTGGGGCCAAAGCTATTACCGACAATTGCCAAAGCATCACGACCCATGGCAAAACAGCTGGTTAAGAGCAGCCATTCCTACCGTCCGCAGGTGACGCTAAGTGAATGGGTAAATCAGTCTAGACAGGCTGAGCACGCGGCTCAAAATGCAAACACAGACAGCTAAGGAATCGTTATAGAAACAATTTTATGTTTATATGCTCCAAATTTCTTGCAGGAGAAAGTTCAGGATAAAGATAATCGACCCCACCGTACCCCCAACTTAGTGCAATCAGGAATACCCCAGTATGAGGGTTGTAGGGCGGCATCCCTCCCTGCCCATGGGGTTTGGGGAACTCGGAGGGACCCCAATCCACACCTTTGAGCATCCTATAAAAATTCCTCGCTATGTTCCTAAAACATTATTAGAATCACCATACATTTTATAAAGTTCTCTTGCCTGACATTAATTTTCAGGTGAGTTAGGGTTAATCAGATTTAATTACTGCCCTGTAATGTAGTAAATTTTAATAGGAATAATTCTCATCTATGCCAACTGCTAGCCTCTCAGCCTCAACTGGAGCTTAGCAACCCTCTCTTTTTTATTTCAACAATGATCAGTTATCCATTAGCGTCTGTTTCTAGATCCAGTGGCACCAAATCTGTTTATTCGCCTACATTTTCTCCTGAACACGGCGTTTTATTAGTTTTAGCTGGTGCGTTACTGACAGGGGCATCCCTTGCCCAAGCCTGGACCTGGGAAACAACATTAGCCTGCTTAGCCGCTTTTTTGGGTCTGCAGGCAGAACATCCCCTGACGGTACAAATTAAACAGCGCCGTAGCTTAAAGCCGCGCTATTTGTTATGGGCCGGACTCTATGGAAGCAGTGCGATCGCAATTGCCCTCTATCTCTCCTATCGTCATCCCTATCTGATTTGGGTCTGTGCAGGGGCCGCTATTGCTATGGGGGTCAATGTGGTTGCCGTACTCAACCGACGACAAAAGACCATTGACACTGAAATACTAATGTTTATGGCCATTTGTCTGTCTACCTTGTTTGCCTATGGGGTAACTGCCGGCGACCTAACAGTCGAGGCCGTTGGCTTGTGGATGCTAAACAGTTTGTTTTTTGCCAGTGCTGTTTTTACCATTAAACTACGCAAAGCAAAAACCAGCTCCCTAACGGGGAGTCTGGTGTATCACGGTGTTGCGGTCGTCCTAACCACTGTCCTTTATTTCTTAGGCTGGCTGTCTCTATTCACAGCCCTAACACTGTCGATAGCCCTATTAAAGCTCATCGTTGTTACTGTATTTAGAGAGTGGTACTGTAGCTGCCGCTTTGAATATATCGCTCGATTTGAGACATACTTTGCCCTGACCTACACGGCCTTAGCTTGTCTCACGGTATTGCCAGAATACCTTCCTGTCGCGGGCTGACTTACGACTATTTATGATCCCAATCAGTTTTAATCGTCTTACGACTATTAATAAACCGATCAATCGACATGGCCGCAACACATCCATCGCCTGCTGCGACAACAGCCTGCTTAAATGGCGTATTACGAATATCTCCAATAGCCCACACACCCTCTACAGAGGTATTCATCATCTCATCGACTCGCACACCACCGTCTGCATTTAACTCCACCTGCGCGTTAATAAAATCAGTAATGGGTTTAGACCCACTTTGATAAATAAAAACACCCTCTACAGGTAGCTCAATAGGGGATTTATCCAGCGGTTTAACATTGATACTGTTTACCCCCATAATGTCACCCCGAACAGTGAGCAAACGGGCACGTTCCCAGGGTTTGACATTACCCATCTGTAACAGCTGTTGAGTATGGACATCATTAGATTTAGGTGATTTAGGCGTAATCCAGTGCACTGTCGATGCAAATTTAGACAGGACCTGAGCTTCCTCCAATGCTTCTAAATTAGAACCAACAACAGCAACTTCTCGATCTCGATAAAAAGCTCCATCACAAGTAGCACAGTAGCTAACTCCCCGTCCGAGAAATTCTGCTTCACCGGAAAATGAAGCCTTACGCCCCATGGCCCCTGTTGCTAAAACCATAGCTCGTCCCACAAAGGTTCCTTCAGGCGTGTAAGCTTTCTTGGCAGTCCCCTCTACGTCAATATTAAAAACCTGAGATCGCTTATACACAGCTCCATAGGAAAGTGCCTGATCACGCATCATATCTAGCAGCGTATGACCGCTCATATCACCAGAGACACCAGGATAGTTGGCTATTTTATGGGTAATGGCCAGAGCACCCACAGCTGGATTTTTGTCCAAAATAACAGTTTTTAGATCTGCGCGAGCCGTGTAAAGAGCACAGGCGCACCCCGCTGGACCACCACCGATAATAACAACATCAAACTCATGGGTCTCCACAATACCAATTCCTCGAAAACAGTTAGAAACAGTTAGCTGATTTAGCCATTATCTAAGCTGAAAATCCACCTAGATTAAGACCTGTATCTGCATAAATAACATTTGACGGTGAGCGAGGAATAGTATGGAGAAATAATTGAATAGTTTTAAGGGATATTTGCCAGGCTGTGACAGCCTCAGCGGTTAATTGACAAGGAGCCGTATCAATAAAGATCGCACAGCAAAATCCACAAATGCCAACATCGCAAAACCGAACCTCTTCTATAATCCAGTCTAACTTCACACTATGATTAAACTTCTCATTACGCAAATATTTATCAAAATGAAAGAATAGCGAAAAATAATGAATAGCATCCTGTACACAGGTTGTACAGTTCCACGCGAATTCCACATATCCGTGGTGACGTATTCCGTGTAGGGTTTGTCTCATCTTGCTAAAACAGCCAACGCTAAAGAAACTACTTTCTTGAGCATTTAAAGATTTAATCAGAGACTTTAAGCTTGTGTCCGATGATAACTCTGGGATAGAGTCGATTAGATTAGGGCTTAGTTTGAGGTTTTTAAAGCCGTGATTGGATTCACCATTCTCAGGATAGGGAATGGACTTTCCATAGGGACTCATATGTAGCGTATTGATGTAAGGAAGAGGCACTGTCATCTAACCGATATCCTTAGTTCTCACTGACTATAAATTGATAGTTGTGCTCTAGCACACCATTGTCCCAATCAGTGGCAATTGTACAGTCAGAAAGAGCATAGGCACGACACAGGAGTGCACAGCCTTCAGCGATTTGTGCATCGTCCAGTAAAGATTGTTCTGTCTGATCGAGAGCGCCTGCTAAAAGCTTCCCAACACAGGCATCACAAGTTCCTGTGCGACACGGCATAGGAAAGTTTAAGCCGACTTCTTTTGCGGCATCCAAAATAGAACTGTCTTCTGAGACGTCTAATGTCGTTTCCTGACCTAGACGGTTATTTTGTAAGGTGACCTTAAACCAGTGCATTGCTCTAATACGATATCTTAAAAAAAACTCATCTCCACTTAGTAGAGATGAGTCGGCATGGATCTAGAGGAATCCATAGTTGAAAGACCACTAGGCAAAACTATTGAGACCAATCGCAGCTGATGCTACTAAAACTGTTGCAAATCCGGCCATAGCCGCTTCGTAATAAGAGGACTCATTAAAGCGACCAGTATCTTTTTGACCAAGCAGGTTATGCCATACGTGACCGGCTAAAAAAGTAACCCCCAACGTGCCTTGCAAAACAACAGTTTTCAAACGATTGTCACCAAAAATCTCAACTGGGTAAACGGTCTCATTAAAAACAAAAAAGATAGAGATCAACGCCATCAGCCCAACTCCAGCCAGGCTGTAGGACAAGATGACATGACCATTGTAAATAAATCTCTCTTTGAACCATCCAAACGGTGCGCGAACGGTATGCCAAATGCCACCTGATATACAGATTGCAGCAATCCATAGATGTCCACCAATCACATCGGGTAGATTATCAACCGCTGCCATGCCCATTGGGTCCCAACCATGACGGGTAACGCCAAAGAGATAGCCAAAAATAATAGCTGGGTTTGTAGTCACTTTATCCACAAGATGGACAGTGTCTAAAGCAGGGTCATAAATACCGCCAAACCGAGTTGCTTTGAGGACAAACAACAGCGCAGCAAATCCTAATACAATCAAATGCTGCCCAAGGATAAACCCGAGAGTCTTTGGATTGGCCCAAAGTCCCTCTTTTTTGCCCATGAGCTTATCTTTACCAACCGCATAGTTAGTGGAACGTTGGTTAAAAATATGAAATAGACCACCCGCCGCGAGAACAGCCGATGATACTAAGTGGAGAATTGCGATCGCAAACCAAGCATCAACACTGTCGGTACCCCAACCCAAATTAACCAGACGAGGCAGCAGCAACAGTCCCTGTTTAGATATGGGCACATCAGCGGCGTAGCGCAAAATTTCGAGCAGAGTAAACGAACCTGCCCAAAACATAATTAAACCAGCATGGGCTAAGTGCGCTCCCAACAGTGGCTCAGTGCGATCAATCAGACGGGCATTCCCCTGCAGCCAAGACAGATCAAACTGCTTAGCCGAGCGTGCTTGATTTGCCACAGAAGCACTGCCCCCAGCTTCTAATTGAGACTCAAAATCTGACACTGATTGAGATGACATGATCTAGACTTTACCCCTATCTAAATTAAACACTATTGAATCTGTCAGGTTAGTTAGGACAATCGATATCCCTGAAAGCCTCAAATTGCAACAGCTAACCTGACTCGCAATCGACCAATGCATCCGTCGATTGCTATAAATCAAAACAGACATCTGACTAGAGAACAATGCAGGCACTCAATGTTTCACTAGCTGCTTAATCTGGCAGTAGGAACCAACAGTCTGACAAACATTTTCACCATACACAGGAGCGTCAGCCAGATAATCAACACAGTCAATAGCGTCTTCTGTGAGTGCAGACATAGGATGCACTGCACACTTCATGCGATAGTCTCCTGTAAAATAAACACAGCGACTGCAGGGAATCCGATGCAGTTTTTTTAGATAGTGAGTTCCCTGCCGAAAAGTGTACCAAATCTGCCAAACACAGAATGACAAAACAACACATATTCCTACTGTCACCCCTACACCAACTGCTATCTGCAGGACCATGGCAATAGTATTCATAAAAGTGAAAAGAGAGAAAACGCAAAGTCAGAGAAGAGAGTGCGATCCAATCAACAGCTCAACTTTACTAAAGCAGACCATCGAACTGTTGATTGTGATTAGAAAAAGCTATCTATAGAGAGGAGTAGTTTTAGATAGCTTAAATCGACATTGCTTGCTTAATTTGAGCTGACCAAGTCTTGATGCGATCTTCTGTCTTTTCAGACTCGTTATCATCATCAAGCGCTAAGCCGCAAAACTTATTGCCATCTCGAATGGCAAGGGAGGCTTCATGATCATAACCATCTGCAGACCAGTAGCCTACAGTTTTACCACCCAGACTAGCGATTTTCTCTTCTAGCTGACCCATAGCATCCATAAAGTTGTCGGCATACCCAATTTGGTCACCTGTCCCCATATAGGCTACGGTTTTACCGCTAAAATCCATATCGTCTAGATCATCAAATACGGCTGCCCAATCATCTTGCAATTCCCCAATATTCCAAGTGGGACAAGCAATAATTAAGTATTGATAATCAGCTAGCGCATTCGCGTCTTCGATTTCAACAAGATCCACTACCGAATCACCTCCTAATGCTGACTGAACCTGCTCAGCAGCATCAGCGGTCTTACCCGTAGTCGATCCATAGAACAAACCTACTTTGGCCATAATAACTCCCTTAATCAAGGTGAAAGAAAGTGGAGACTATAACGCGACGGAGTTATAGTCCCCCTTGGCGAATTCCCGCCTAATTGACTTTAATTATCAATTAGACTTGTCTCTAGATGAGTATACACGGAATTTAGCTATTGAGAATAATTCTTTTTAAACAAAATCAAACAGGTGTACCAGCTATCCCCAATGGGTGGAAGTCTTACCTCGTGGTCAGCCCTTATTAAGGGTTACGCACATCTGTTATGAGCCCCCTTGACGGAGGCTGACATTACGAACAAACCTGAAATGTTTCCAATACGGTTTGTTCGCCGTTAGGCCCCTTTAGCCCACCGAATTTTGCATGGTCAGCAACAGATCCCCATTACTCACTAGCAAATAGGCAAACAATGCCCCCCCCGAACCACCGACAAAAAAGCTGGTGGCAAACTGACTCCACCCTTCAGCTGACTTCAGATTTTCGGGCAGCTCTCCTGCCACAGGCTTATTGGGGACAAAGGCCGCTCTGCCATAGAGTGAAAGACCCAGGGTTAAAATCACCACCAAACCACAGGCCGACAGTAGTCCAGCCAAATCTGCAGAAGCTGTACTGCGTAGAGGGCCTAAAAGGGCAAAGGGGCCAAATAGAAAATATCCATGGGCCATACCAACTTCTAGCCCCCGTGAAAATGGGGAGAGCCCTGGGCGGTAAATGGGCAAATTATTAATCCACAACAGGCTCAAATCAGAGCTGTTGAGGGGGGTATCCATGGTGCCGACTTCTGGGTTGTAGCTAAGGACAAAGTCTCCTCGGCCAAAACTATACCCTTGAGCCTCAGCTCTGGCTCGTACAGCGTGCCAGAGATGCCCGGCCAACAGTAAACCACCAAAGGCAAAGTGAAACGCCGCTAGCCAGGTGCGCACAGGGATCACGTCAGCATTGCCTAAAAAGCCCAACGGACCGTAGAACACCTCCGGATAAGCGGTATCGTTAACCGTGACAAAATAGCCTGCAAAAATGCCCATATAGGCCAGCGCGCCCAGGCTATAGGAGAGATAGGCCTCGCAATTGTAGACCAGTATTTGCTTAGCCCAGCCAAAGGGACGAGTTGCAATGTGCCAGATGCCTCCTAACACACACATCAAGCCCACCCAGATATGGCCACCGACAATATCCTCCAGGTTGTGCACTGCCGCCATACCAGATTCACCATGGGAAGCCACCAGGTAGCCAAAAATCTCGCCAGCACCCAGAGTTGGGTTTTCTACCACCCGCATAGCCCCGACATCAGGATCGTAAAGTCCTGTCCCAAACATCGCCTGAGCCACCAGTAGCCAGGCACCCAAACCGAGTAAGACCAGGTGAATGCCAATAATGGTGGTCATCTTGCGATCATCTTTCCAGTCATAGCCAAAAAAGCCCGCAAAAGAGCTATCTTGCTTAAGCTGGTCGGGACCCAAAAAAGAGTGATAGATTCCCCCTGCCCCCAGCACAGCTGAGGCCACTAGGTGAAACATACCCACGGCCAGAAAAGGATAGGTATCTACAATCACACCGCCCTCGCCAATACCCAAACCATAGGTGGCCAGATGGGGTAGCAAAATTAGCCCCTGATCGTACATGGCCACATCTGGGGTATAGCGAGATAGCTCAAACAGAGTCATGGCCCCTGCCCACAGGGTGATGAGCCCCGCATGGGCTACATGGGCTCCCAGCAGTTTGCCAGAAAAATCAACAAATCGAGCGTTACCAGCCCACCAACCCACACGCTGGTCAACTGGCCGACTACTAATTGCAGTTGCAGTCATTGTCTTACCTTATTTTTTGTATTTCAGAGAGTACCTAAGCTTTTAGCTGGCTAATGGCGACCTGCTCAGCTGGAGCTGCAACCCGGCCACCAACAGCCTCAGTCACCTGGCCTTGCCCAAAGTCAAACCCTGCTGCTCGCAAGGCATGCCACAGATGTCCTTGAAGAAAAAAGAACCCTAGCCAGAAATGAGCGTTGGCCAACCATTCCCGCGATGAGTAACCATCTGTGGGCAACGTACTAACGAAGTAAGGGACCCGATCAAATTCAATGGTCAACGTAGGTCCAAAAAACTCTGGAGGGAACACCAAAGAATTTACCGATACAAACAGAGTGGCGATAAACGCCATGAGGCTTAGAGCGCCCAAACTGTAGGCTAAATATGCCTCACCCGAGAAGATAAATAGCCGTTTTGCCCAAGCTGTAGGCTGTGTAGAAATATGCCACAGCCCGCCTGTAATCAGTAAAATGCCGATGTACAGATGCCCACCAACGACATCCTCAAGAGTATCAACACCCGCCAACCAAAATTTACCGGCAAACAGATAGCCAAAAATATCAGCCGGATTGGTATTGGGAGAAACAATATGAACCGTCTGAGTAGATGGATCATACAAGCCTCCCAAGAACATGGCTTTAGCCACCAGCAGCAGAGCCCCCCCGCCAAGCAGGGTTAAGTGGAAGCCTAAAATCTCAGTCATCTTGTTGCCATCGCTCCAGTCGTAGGCATACTTGCCACTCAGGGTAGCAGGCCCCTTCAGAGAGTGGAAAATACCGCCAAACCCAAGAAAAGCAGAGCTGATCAAATGCACCGCTCCTGCTACAAAGTAGGGATGACTATCAACAATCGTGCCCCCTTCGCCCAGACCGTAGCCCAGACGAGCCAAATTAGGCAGCACAATAAATCCTTGCTCGTATAGAGGAAGCGTCGGATCTAAACGACTCACCTCAAACAAGGTAATTAATCCAGCCCAAAGCACAATCAGACCTGCATGGGCTACATGGGCACCCAGTAACCGCCCTGATAAATTGACCAATCGAGCGTTCCCCGCCCACCACGGTGGAGAACCGCCTGTTGCAACAGACGTTGTCATAGTTATGAGTCCTGTAGTCAAAAAGCAAATCTTATTGACTTTAGATGTCAATAAGACTCTAGTAAACTTTAGTTCATTCCTATGCTGTTGAGAATGCTTCCTTTTTAAACTTTTATGTCATGTTTGTGTCTTTATGTCGGCAAAACGGTCGTCGCCCAAACTAGATAAACAACTGAAAATACAATTAAACCAACCGCAACATAGGCAACAGGGGATGCGGTTGCTTTTGGAAACTCCCACCAATTTGGTTTAAATGACCTTTTCGTATAGTTATGTCCTAACTCAATTAATTTTGTTAAATGTTCTGGGCCATAGCGAGCCATCCGAGCAAACGGAAGTTCACCGATCCCACGCTGGGGCAAAATTCGTCGACGCTGATAGGGCACGGTATCATCACCAAACGCGTCTAAATACTCTTCACTGTCCAATAAAGCATCTACGAATTCCGTCAGCCCCTTGGTCGCTAATACAATCGACCAAGCTCGCATTTCATCCTGACCAAACACATCTCGACCTAAAATACGCTGCACACAGAGTCGAACAAATCGATAGTTGTTATTGCAGTCATAAACACAGCGACGAAAGCTGTCGGCCGTGATCAGCCCTCGGATAAAATCCCGTACCGTGATCTGACGACTTCTTAGCTGTGATTCTAAAAAGCGTTGACGGTAATGGGCAATTGTTTGCTGCTCATTAAAGATTTGCCGGTAGGCTGCATAGATCAGCCCATCCATCTCCTGAGACTGCAGTGAACTATTGGTGGAATATACGTTTAAGGCTTCGCTATTACCAACATCTAAAGCCGCAACTCTGACATTCTGAGACGTGGGGTTATAGGTCAATACGGGAATAGTCACTATTGAATCTCCTATGTAATAGTGGTATGAGTTAGCGATTTAAAAGCTGAGTAACCGTGCCCAATACTTCTTTAAACAAGCAGGTGAATACGGCTGGGTGGGATGCGCGCAGTGGCAAAGAAACGTTAGAAGACGTGCAGCAGGAGCTAGAGATGTCTCTAACCTGAAAGCAAACAGAAACAGCAGTAGTTGCCTAGTACTGATTAGGCTAATGCTATAACAAATTTAATCATTAGATAGGATAAATTCTCAATTATTTTAAAGATATTGTTCAGTAACCCAAATAGTAAAAAGCCAATTTTTCCGTTCTAACTTATCGTTGTGTTTTACGATGGCCAATGATTTTTCCATTATCAAAACTAAACTTCAGACAACCAGCGTCTGTGTCTAGAACACCCAGTATCCTGAAGTCGATGCCCATAGTCTAGAGCAAACAGCGTTGTCATCTGATACTGAATGTAGGCCTGGTCTGTTACAACACTTTTAGAGTTTAGATATCTTCTAGGCATATCCTATCCTGACCGCTCTGCCCATAGAAACCATCGATTTATATCAAATCGGCCTAAAATTATTGATATTGAATCCTAACAAAGATATATTTTTATCTATATTTACGGGGTAATCGTTGTCGACTACCTCGTTGTGCGTTTGTTGTGTAAGGCATCCAGTTTTTATGAACGCTAGTGCACAGGCCCTTTCCATTAGGCTGACACGTAAAATTGCTAATGTAGCCGTAATGGTTAGGGCTGAATTTCCATCCGCTATTCCTGATTTAAGTCCATGGCTGACTGAGGATATTACCCGTCAACAGATGAGTCCTTCATCCATTGATTTGAGTTTTGCATCAGTGCGAGAGTCAGACTTACTTGACTGTCGATGCATCTTGTTACAAATTCTTTTTTCGGACACACTACTAGAGCCCAGCTGTCATCTCGTTGGTATTGAAGCATCAGGGCATGACCATCAGGGAAGATGTTGGACGTTTTCTACCAAGACAGACTGGCAGTTTAAAGGTAGCCGAATCCCTAAAGATCCCAATCGGCAGAAAAGATTTATCCATCTACTAAAGCAAATTCTGACATTATTTAGCTATCCTACAGCCCTATCTCAGTCATTTTTGGACTAAAGAATATGCACAGGCACACCTATTGGCCTCCCGCTGAGATAGGGCTACGGCAAAAAGAACTGTGTGATTTTCTGAGCTTAAACTACAGAGCGGAAGCCGTTAATGCGAAATTGGCAGGGCTGAGTACCCATGATTATCTACAGCAAATAACAGGCTGGCAATTGCGTAGTGAGCTTTATTATCCGGTCAGGTCTTGTTGTGATGTCAAAAAATCAGACTGCTAGAGAGAAAAATTGCAAAAAAGGATGACCCATGTCATTCCGATAGAGAGGATCCTTGATGAGGGTACTAAGGAATAAAGATTGATGTGCAAAGAGTGTTCTTGGGGGAAACGCAATCTCATTGTCGTCTAATACTTCAGATTCTACTTCATATGGTCGTATGTAATTTTATTGAAAGGTGTAGTACTGCAAACCAATAAATTTAGTTATATTCACGAACATACTTGCTGCTTGTACCTGGGCAGTATTAATCAGAATCATAAAAGACGTGTTGATTATAGTGAGGCTGATCTACCTTAGCGAGTTTTCTAATCGTTAAGGATACCAGCGTGACTCTCAGCGAGATAATCTATGTCTGTAGCCATTTTGGGAAGGTGACAACTTTCTCAAAACGGGACTTAGACAATTTTATCCGTAAAGCGATCGTCTGAAAATTTATCATGCAGAGACTTAGTCATTGGTAAATTCAGCTTCCTACACAACAACTCTTCTCTGTGTTAGTTGACCTTATATGATAGAAGGCTGATTGATGTCTGTGTCTAAAGAAAGATTTTGTCCAACGAAAACGTGGATTTCCTAGTCTGCGTTGTTAGTGATTTCAGGTACGCTTTTCACAACCTGTAGCGGTACAGCTTTAGCTTTGGATCAAACCGAAAGTGCACTAGCAAGACAAAGTTTGTATCCCCGCGCCCAAACAGCTCAAAATGTTGTTAGTGATGAATTGAACGAAGATATCGCTATTCAGGTTTCGCATCCGAATACGAGTTCTCAGGGGACATCTGTCAAACGTCAAGGGGTATAGACGACATCGTCAATGGCGGTAGTGGTGATGATGAAGCCTACAGCATGGCTGGCCGAGACCTCATGAATGGTGGTAGTGGAGACGATTTACTTTACGGTGGCCCAGATGCTGACATCCTCTCGGGAGGTAGCGAAAACGACACTCTCTATGGTGAGGAAGGCATCGATCTCCTACGAGGTGGTATCGATAACGACATCGTCGTGGGTGGTGTTGAGAATGACTTATTATTTGGTGGTCAGGGTAAAGATATCTTCCGTTATGAACAAGTTAATGAGTTTTGAGATACAATTTTCGATTTTGAAATTGTTCGCGATCGCATCGACCTTAGCGCCATTTTCAACGGCAATGCTTCTTTAGGTAGCAACGTGGTTGTTCAACAGACCGGTAACAACACACTGCTTATGGCGGATACCGGTGATGGTATGCAGCAGGTGGCTATGTTATTGAATGTCAATGCTGTCACCATCGATAATGACAACTTTATCCTTTAAATATTGTTCATGACTGAACCTGAAGCTATTTGTACAGCAGCTTCAGGTTCAGCTTGGCATGATTAAAGAGATTGAGTAGTGGCTCATGCATATGAGTAGTGGCTCATGCATAAAAAAAGATGACTGATGTCATCTCAATAGAGAGAATTTTAATTAGAGTGCAGAACCAAACAGCTCTCTAGCCAGCTAGCTAGCTCCTGACGCGACTTAGATAAACGGGTCACGACAAACCATATTTGAATAACCTCAAGAGCTGTCACAACATTAACCCTCAGAGGCTGATAGCTTTTACACTCACAAACAATACCGAGTTCATGTAGTCGGAAATAGGCTTCCCAGCGATCGCAACACTTAATTTCAATCATTATTTAGGAAATTTGGCAGGAACTAACAAAAATATTGAATGACTCAAAATGCTGATTACAAATAAGCCCTCATGGCACCCAGGTGTTATCTGGCGAACAATTCTTGACGTGACTGATAAGCAAAGTCGCAGATTAATCATTAACAGTTGTCGATTTCTAATAGATGGCTAAAAAATAACTAGAAGGCACTTGCATCAGTCAGAAATATAGAATCGAAATACGTTTCTTTATAAACGGCTGAACCTCCCTGATATGGGCCTAGCATCTAACATCGTTGAGAGCTGCCTTATTGCGAATTTATCTCACGCAAAAATACCAGACCCTCTATATATCAATACTTTTAGCCAATCTCAATAAGCTATATTAGGTTGCGAGAGCAATAGATCCGGACTCCATTGTCTGGGTGAATTTTGACACCGCACTTATACCCTTAAAGAAGTCACCCATGGTTAGCACATCTACACTAGTCACCCCCTTTGGAGACGTTACAGAAAACGCGATCGCATTAGAAACATCGATCACTGCTCCTATTTGCGAAGGTTTAAATATTTTATTGGCCAGCTTTCAGGCCATGTACATTCAGTATCAGAAGCACCACTTTGTCGTTGAAGGGGCTGAATTTTACCAGCTTCACAACTACTTTGAAGAGAGCTATGACCAGGTAAAGGGCCACGTTCATGACGTTGGTGAGCGTTTAGATGGTCTGGGCGGGGTCCCTGTCGCCAGCTTTAGCAAGCTAGCTGAACTCTGCTGCTTTACCCCCGAATCCGACGGCATCTATCGCTGTCGCCAGATGGTCGAAAATGATCTAACAGGAGAACAGGCCATAATCGCAGTTCTACGTCGCCAGACAGCTCAAGCAGAAAGCCTAGGAGATCGTGCCACACGATATTTGTATGAAACGATTCTGCTGAAGACAGAAGAACGCGCCTATCACCTCGACCATTTCTTGGCGAATGACACCCTAGTCGTTAGTAACAACTAGCCGGATGTAGTTGAGAAACAACTCAAAAAGAAACCAACCTCCCCTCGGGGAGGTTTTTTAATGGCTTAATTTGACAAGTATTCTCAAACTTAATTAAATGGCAAATGACAATCAATGTCAAGAAGTAAAAATAGGACTTCTGAGGAATGAATAACTAAGAAAACTCCGTGCTCAGTTATTCAGGCCTTTGGCTAGATTTCTGAGAGTACCTTAAAGAAGCGTGACATGAAATGTAGGACATTGAAGTTTTCTCAATAGAGACTACATCCTAGGGCAGAGTTATAAATCCTGTGCCGTAATGAAAAGGAAGCGATAGGTATATGTACTCATGAAAGTTATCTCTGATACCAATCTAGTTTCCAGCATCAGCCAGCTAGTGCCCAGGCTACTCAGAACCCATCCCTATGGTCTCTGCGAACTAGCCAAGGAATGTTCTGAGCAGCTGCATTCTCCTGTTTGTGAAATTATGCCGTCACTGGGCAATAGTTTACATAGAATGATCACCTGTGGTGAACTGCACTATGACCGGCAGCATAATCGTGTGTTTATTGGGTGATGGTGCTGTAGGAATATGTCAAAGTCATACAGCTGAAAAGTTTGTAGCTGCCATAACAAGGAGGTCTAGCAATAAATATCTCACTAGAATTAGTTAACAGGGCAAAGATAACACCCGGACACTGATAGCTGCCTGCATTAGGGGTCTGGTAGGTCTAACCTAAAACAACCTGAAAAAGGGGTGTCTAGAAGAGACTCGCAGTAGATTGGTCTGGGTGTTGTCGTATTATATTGAACCAGTCTTAATAGGGGCTAGCTCAAATGCGATCGCAAAGGCATCGCTATTGTCAAGGGTTTCACTGGTTCCCACTGCTATCGATTTTTAGGGAATACGAGTGAGCGCTTAGAAAACTCTCTTCCCTTTGGTAGATGTAACTGTTTATTGCTTGCCATACTATAAAGGTGGTTTGAACTTGAGCGCTTAGAAATTGCTAAGTGATTTACAGCTCAGGCGATTTCTGACAAAAAAAGTACCGAATTGCTAGACTGAAGCCATTGCTCTTT
>ERZ1740070.1244-NODE-1244-length-16131-cov-6.204217_pt1 | contig 16131 bp, 15 predicted proteins | sample MGYA00581734_ERZ1740070 | MGnify/ENA primary metagenome ERZ1740070 (study PRJEB43018, sample SAMN04849744) | marine metagenome | isolation source: floating plastic debris | place: Pacific Ocean | collected 2008-09-01 | study: EMG produced TPA metagenomics...
GGCGTGTTCCCCGTGCGGGACGGGACGAACTGATGCTCGCCGCGACGCGGCTCGCGCGGCCAGAGAGCGAACACATTCTGATCATCGGAGCGGGTGTTGTGGCCCAGTCCCTGTTTGAGGCGTATTCCGCTGCCTTTCCCAAGGCGCGTTTATCGGTTTGGAACCGCACCCGCGCCCGGGCTGAAGAGATGGCGCAGACCTTCCCGGGTATCGAGGTGGCCGAAGACCTGGAACAGGCCGTGCGCCGCGCCGATATCGTCACCTCTGCCACACCATCCACTGAGCCGGTGATCAAAGGGGATTGGCTGCGTCCCGGGCAGCATATTGACCTGATCGGTGCCTTCACCCCGCCCATGCGCGAGGCCGACGATGCCGTGCTGCAACGTGGCCGTATTTTCGCGGACACATACGACACTATTCTGGGCCATATCGGTGAAATTCAGATTCCGTTGGACAGCGGCGCGATCACCCAAGACGATCTGGGCCCGACCTTTTACGACGCCGATGATTTCCGCAGGGAGGCGGAGGACGATATTACCGTCTTTAAGAATGGCGGCGGGGCGCATCTGGATCTGATGACAGGGCGCTACATCCTGGAAAAATGGAGGGCAAACCAGTGATCATCTACGCGTTTTTTGCACTTTTCGCCGCTGTCATGGTCTTTCCCTTTGTTACTGAGGCTCTGAGGCCCCGCATGACCGCCTCTCGCCGGAAGCTTGCGCCGGGGCAGTTCGCCAATCTTTCGCAAGGAGTGACGCATTACAATTGGACCGGCCCCGAAACCGGCCCGGTGGCTGTCTGTGTTCATGGCCTCACCACGCCGTCGTTTGTTTACGGACCCTTGGCTGATGGTTTGGCGAAAAAAGGCTACCGCGTTCTGTCCTATGACCTGTATGGCCGGGGGTTTTCTGACCGTCCCAAGGGCGATCAGGACAGCGCCTTCTTCAACCGCCAGCTCGACGATCTTTTGGCCGATCAAGGTGTAGTAGAGCCGTTTACCCTGATCGGGTATTCCATGGGCGGTGCCATCGGTGCAGCATTTACGGCGACCAATCTTTCGCGCGTGACCACCTTGATCCTGCTGGCGCCTGCGGGGATGAAGCTGGACCTTGGCCCTCTGGCGGAGATGGCACAGAAATACAGTTTTTTCGGCAAATGGATGACGCTTGGGTTCTACCCCAAATCCCTCCGCCGCGCGACGGAGTCTGAGCGCCATCTTGAATGCCCGATCCCCCATATGGTTGACCGCCAGATTGAGGAAACCCGCCTGAACGGGTTTGCGCCCGCCGTTTTGGCCTCATTGCGCGGTTTGCTGGTCGAAGACCTGGAGCCCGCCCACCGCGCCATCACCGCATTCGGGGTCCCGGTGGTGGCCTTTTGGGGTGAGACCGATGAGGTGATCCCGCTCGAGTGCAAAGATCGCTTGAGCGCGTGGAACCCATCCGCGAAAAACCATGTGATCAAGGGCGCAGGCCACACCGTTACATACACGCACACAGCGGAAATTTTGGAGCATATCCCGCCTGCGTGATCAACGCGTGCCGCCCCTCGTATGGCGACCTTTCCCAGTGAGAGGTGGAGGCCCCGGATCAAGTCCGGGGCGCGTGGTCCTTGATGCTCACGTCAGAGTGTAAATTGGCTTTAGCGCCTATTTAGACTCTGTTTTAAGCCACGCTTTCGTCTCGCCAGAAGCCGGAGATCCTCAGATTTTCGGCGTCATAACCTGCGGCCTTTGTCGTCTCGCGCAGTTGCCGTGCCTGATCCTTTTCGCCTGCAAACCAGATCGGATCCCGGGCATATTCACTGTGCCGTTCGAGGACCGCAGCCAAGAGCCGCTCCCCCTTGGCCCGGCTGAGCCACGTGACGGTGATCCCCTCTGGCACCTCAAACGGGTAGTCACAGTCGGCCCCGTGCGCCGCCTCCAGGAAAAGCTCACCCGTGGCCTCTTTGGGCAGGTTTTCCAAAATCCGTGCCGCGGCGGGAAAGCCGGTCTCATCGCTGGCCATCAAGCAACGATTAGGGCGCATCAACCCGCCGCCCATCGGGCCCACAAGCCCCACAACATGTCGCGTCTGGTCACCGGCCTGCACTTGCGCCGCCCATTCCGTCGTCTTGCCGCCGTCATGGAGGAAGATATCCGTCACGATCTGCCCTTTGCGGTAATCCACGGATCGAGCGGTGTAGACAGGTTTGTGCGGCGCAGACGGCCCATCGAAATACTTGATCGAGCCGTTGGGCGCGACTGTGGGCCAATCCGTGACCCCGTTTGGCGCGGCTTGCAGCAGCCGAAAATGGATCGATGCCTCCCCATAGGCGGAGACATCTTCCCCCTCCAGTGTGGCGCGCAGAAAGACGGGGCCAAGCGCCTCAACCTTGATGGTGCGCATGAATTGCAAGTTCGACGGCAGCGCCGTCACTCCATCGCGATCTGTCCAGTCTATCGCCGCCGTTGGCAGCACTTGGCGCAGGATCTCCGTTAGGGCGGATTTCATCACGAAAAGCCCGCGTGCGTCCTTGGCCGCGACCATTCCGGCCGCCTCTGTATGTGCACTGGGCCGCAATCCGAACAGACCTTGAGGTGTCTCCAAGGTCAGCCGCGCGTCGTGATCCTCCGACACGGCCAAATCCTCCGTTTGAGCCTGTGCCAGAATTATTTCGCGCAGGGTGGCAAAGCTGACGCCCGGCAGATCAGCCTGAGACACGAAACGGTAATCCGGGTGAGTGTCCGGTTGGGACATGGGCGCAGTTCCTCAAACGTTGCGGTGGGGTCGGCTGACCTACGGGGGTAGGCTGGCATGCCGGGGACGTTACACCGCCTTGGCCGGGATGCAAACGGGATCAAGACAGGTCGGTCACAGCGATACGTGTTCAATCACCATCGCGTTGAAGCTGACGCGATCAATGTCATCCAGCGATGTGGCATTCATCGCCTCCTGGAGGCGCGGCAAGGTGTTTGCCAAGGCCAGAAAATTGGGGCGATTTGCCTCGTTAAGGTCAATGGCATTGAGTTGGTTGAGAAGCTGCAAAACCGCGTCTGAACAACTCTCATTTCGGCGAGAAATAGGCTCTAACATGGCCAAATCGACGCCGATCACCTCCAAGACGTCACGCAGCACCGCATCAGAATAGGGCACTGTCACGACGTCAAACTGCGCGCGCCAGCGATCTATCTTGGGTGCAGCGAGATCACGGGCGGGCGTTTGAGGTGGCGGCACGACCTCACCGTGTCGAATGCGGTGCGCCATCCAGGAGCGGCGCCAGTCTTCGGGCTCTCTGCGGACGCAGATCGGGATCACGTCATGGCCCCTCAGCGCATCCTTGATAAAGGCAATCGAGGCCTCTGGCAGGTTCAGAAACGCCTCACTCGACAGCACAAGGCTGTGCGCGGTCGAAGTGTTCAGGTGATCCACGAGCGCTGTCCAGATGTCTTCGGGTGGGACAGGTGGAATGGGCGAATGCGCAGGCCAGACCGGCAACAGGGAAAACGACAGCATGTGATGCGCGACGCCCTTGCCCTCTCGCGTGCCGAGCACGGGATAATCGATGCCCCTCTCCTGCAAACGCGCGCGATTGCGCGTCATCACCGCCTGCAGGGTCGAACTCCCAGTGCGGGCATCACCAATATGAAGATAGATTTTCATGGCGTTCGACGGTTCTTAAACACCTTGCAATGGTCGGAGTGAGAGGATTCGAACCTCCGGCCCCTGCCTCCCGAAGACAGTGCTCTACCAGGCTGAGCTACACTCCGACTGCGGATGGGGCATACGCGCCCATGGCCTGTTTGACAAGCGTTGAATCTTGTCGAGCTAAGACCCGAGCCGAGACAGAAAAGACCCGTATTCTGCCGCCTTCACCCGATAGGTGACCTTTTCATACAAAGGCGCTTTCAGCCGGGTATAGAAGGCCTGAGCGCCCGGGTTGTCCTGGTCGGTCTGCCAATCAAACCGGCAACACCCTTCCTCTTCGGCGATGCGCACCAACCCGGCCATCAAGGCCCGTCCGACACCGTGGCCGCGCGCGCCCTCACTCACGAAAAGCTCTTTCATGTAGAGCGCGATGTCCGTGCCCGACGGGAAGGTCAGGACCCAAGTGGCAAAGCCCAGTGGCGTGTCACCCTGAAAGGCCATGAGGCAGGACAAATGACGTTGGCTGTCGAGAATGCCGATGATGCGGGCCTCTTGAGCGGCTGATGCCTCACGGACGCGGTAATAGGCCAGACATTCACGGTAGAGATGCAGAAAATCCTCAGAGTCAGACGGCTGGTATGGCCGCGTTTGGATCACAGGCTCGCGTCCAGTGCCGCGAGGATCGTATCGCCCATTTCTGAGGTCGAAAGCGGCGTTGTGCCGTCTTCCCCGATCAGATCCGCCGTGCGCGCGCCCCCGGCCAAAACCGTCTCAATGGCAGTCTCAAGGCGGGTGGCCTCGTCGCCCTGATCAAAGGAATAGCGCAGCGCCATCGCGAAGCTGAGAATGCAGGCAATCGGGTTGGCTTTGCCCTGACCGGCGATATCCGGCGCGGACCCATGGACGGGCTCATAGAGCGCTTTGGGTCGGCCATTGGCCATGGGCGCGCCAAGGCTTGCCGAGGGCAACATACCCAGCGATCCGGTCAGCATCGCCGCCGTGTCCGACAGGATATCGCCAAAGAGATTGTCGGTCAGGATCACGTCAAACTGTTTGGGCCAACGGCAAAGCTGCATCGCGCCGGCATCGGCGTACATGTGGCTGAGTTCCACATCGGCGTAATCCTCATCATGGACCTTTTGCACCACTTCGCGCCACAGGATGCCCGATTCCATCACATTGGCCTTTTCCATCGAGCAGACCTTGTTGCCCCGCCGCCGCGCCAGTTCAAAGGCAGAGCGCGCCACGCGATCGATCTCACTTTCGGTGTAGCGTTGCGTGTTGATGCCGACACGCTCATTGCCTTCCTCAAAGATGCCGCGCGGTTCGCCGAAATAGACACCGCTGGTCAACTCGCGCACGATCATGATGTCGAGGCCCGAGATCACCTCAGGCTTCAGCGAAGAGAAATCTGACAGCGCGTCAAAACACTGCGCCGGGCGGAGATTGGCGAAGAGGTCCATTTCCTTGCGCAGACGCAAGAGCCCGCGTTCCGGCTTTACCGAAAAATCAAGCGCATCGTATTTGGGGCCACCCACCGCGCCGAGCAGAACCGCGTCCACCTCTTGGGCGTGCGCCATGGTGTCATCATGGAGCGGCGTGCCGTGGGCGTCATAGGCCGCACCGCCGACCAAATCTTCGCTCACGTCAAAGCTCAGGTCCCGCTTTGCGCCAAACCAGTCGATGATTTTGCGCACTTCGGCCATCACTTCGGGGCCGATGCCGTCGCCGGCCAAAATAAGAAGCGAAGGGGTGGTCATACGCGCAATCCTTGTGCCTGAATCGGTCGGTCACGGCCTATCCCGAAGGCCCAAGGGCGTCAAGAAATGCGATCAGTCGAGCGTGATATCCACCCAGACGAGGCGATGGCGGCTGGCGGTGGTTGCCTCCTCTGACGCCGGGCCGTTCAAGGGCCAATACACGCCAGCATCGGTCACAGTCACATCCGCAGAAGGCAGGAGATAGCTGACGCGCAGGTTGCCGGGTTGGGGCCAAGTCACCGTATCCAGCGTGGGATCACCCTGATGGCCCGGCGTGTTGGGCGCGCCCGGCCCGCGCGGGCGAGGATCTTGCAGGCGCGGATCGTTGAGCAGGCCGAGGATGGCCGCCTTGCGCCCTTCGCCATCGACCGGATCAAGATTGGCGTTGCCCGCCAGGACGAAAGGCCCCTCAGGTATAGGGCCAAATCCACCATCGAGATAGTGCTGCCAGAACACGATCTCATCATGATTGCGCCGGCCATTGCGGTCCTCTGGCCCGTCGAAAACGGGCGTGGTGGCATGAAATGTCATGAGATTCAGCCGCGTAGGTCCAAGATCAATCGGCACCACCCAATGGCCGCGACTGGACAAGCGCTGCACCGTTTGACCTGGCATCGCCTCTTGGGGCCAGAGCGGCTTGGGCATGTCCGACCAGAGCATGGCAGAGAAATCTTGCGCGTCCGGTGCCACAATCGCGAACCGTGACAGGATCGCTTGACCACCTTCGCCCGCAAACCAGCCGTAGCTGTGGGCATCTTCAGGCTCTCCCAAGCGTCCATCGCCATCGAGGTCCGCACCAGAGGGCAGACCCGCATTTGGCATGCGCGCAAACATATGAGGATAGGACACACCCGCATCGCCAATCGCGTCGCGCAGGGCGGTGAGGGTCACCTGGTCTTGATCGTAGTCGATGCCTTGCAGGACCAGAATATCAGGCTCTAACTTGGCAATAATGGCGACAACCGACTGAACCTGCGGATCCTCGCCGCGCAGGATATCCCGCAAAAGCAGGCCCGGCCCTTTGCGAGACAGTTCCGTGTGATAGGTCGCAATGCGCAGGGTTTCAGCGGCCAACAGACTAGGCGCAAAGACCAGCAGAGCGAAAAGGATCAGGCCTCGACGCGGGTTCCATCGCCACGGGCGTGCACGCGCTTGCGCTTGGCCTCGATCAGATCGGCCACCCGCATCAGGGCGAGCCCGCGAATAAACATGCTGGCAGGAAGAAAGGCCCATGCCGTCATCGTCCAGATCATTGTTTGTGCGTCTTCAAAGGACACAACGCCCACCACATCGGACGCGGCCTTGATCAGCGTAGGAATGATGAATGGCAGCAAAATCCCTAACACAAGGTTAAAGCCGGCATCACGCCGCAGACGTTCCACCACGTCACCACCGCGCGTTGGGTCGAAGAGGGGCAGGTTGATCCAGACGTTGAACTTGCCCTTGCGCATGGGCCAGTTGAACACCCAGGTCATCACCATGAACGCGACGATCATGACCATAGACAGCAAATACGACACGCCCGCCGCTGTCCGGACATCCATGATCAATTCGGCAGAGGCATCATAAGGCAGCATCAACACGACAAGCCGAACAGGCGAAAACGGGAAGTCCACGATATGGCCCAGGCCTTCTCCCGCCCCGGTGAGGAAGATCGACGCAACAGTCGGGTCCGATTGGCCGCGCATGATCAACGACAAACACAAGATCGACGCGGCCAGGCAGATGAATTTCAGGCGATTGAACGGCGCGGCAAAGCGAAACTCCACGATGGAAGGATAGCAGCCAAAATATTCCATGAAGGTCAAAAGGGCGGATAGAAGGGCAATCACCACGACGATCTGCGCTGTATCCGCTGCTACGGAGGGCAGCAAAAGCGCGGGCATGACGACGAGACCTGCCACAAGACAGGCGCGCACCAATGCACTGACCATCTGAGAAACCACTGCTCTCTTACCCTCAAACCGGCCGAGCCCGGTACGATGCCGCGCTCTTGTTCCACTTTGACCCCGGCTATGCTGCCGGGTTGCCTCATTTCTGTCCAATTTCTGCCCCTTTTCCCGATCAGGCGCAACTCTTTGAAACTTTTCACCAATTTATTTGGACGGATTGATGAAGGAAGTGGTGCGAGATTGCATCAATTTAGGAGCGGAAGTTTGACCATGTGGTTTTGGCCACAAGATGTTGCGGTCCACCCGCACAGCACCGCTACCGGCGTGTCGGCATCGTCAACAATAGGGTAAGGCTTCAGTGCAAGAATAAGGCGCCGCTCTTCGCTTCTTTACCGATGCGGCTCATCAGAAGCGAAACTAAGGTAAGGGTGAGCTAAAAATCTGAATGATTGTTCAGAATGAACCGGTGAAGAGCCTCGCCGAAACTCCCATCAAAATTCGATCCGAGAATTTCATCGTCAATCTGATCAAGTGCTTCTTCGTCAGCTTCCGACAACTTCTCGCTGGCAATCTCATACTGTTCCCACGAAAAAATGTCCGTTAAACCAAAAATGTTCAGGGCTTCACGTGATCTTTCAGAAACGATGTTGAACCCCAGGTCATCCATGGCGTCCAACGCGAGCTTGGTGTGCTCAGGAGCATTCTGGAAAAGCGCTGTAATACCACCATTTGTGACCAGGCAGTAGAATGTAGTCGCTCCATTCACAACTCTTAGTCCGCGTTTCAAGCGATAGGTAGAAAGAGGGTCGCTTTCATCGCCAACATGCGAAAACAACTGCGTGGCGGCGTCATATGGATCCCAACCACTCTTGGTGAGAGAAAGATAGTCTTCTACTGATCCAAAGGGCAGGCTCAACGTGCCGTTTCCGCTCTTTCGTTACATCAACTTCCGCACATCTGTCAGACGGCCAGTGACCGCAGCCGCAGCCGCCATGGCAGGGCTCATCAAATGGGTCCGCCCACCGCGGCCCTGACGGCCCTCAAAGTTGCGGTTGGACGTGGCCGCGCAGCGTTCTCCGGGGGCAAGCTGATCGGGATTCATGCCCAAACACATCGAACAACCCGCAAGGCGCCATTCAAAACCGGCCTCTTTGAACACATCGGCAATGCCTTCTTGTTCGGCCTGCAGCCGCACAAGGCCAGAGCCGGGAACAACCATGCCCCTGACACCATCCTTGATCTTTTTGCCGCGCAGAATGTCTGCTGCGGCGCGCAGATCCTCGATGCGGCCATTGGTGCAGGAGCCGATAAAGACGGCATCAATTTCAATCTCCGCCAAAGGCGTGCCGGGCGTCAGCCCCATGTAATCCAGAGACCGCGCCGCCGCGTCCACTTTGCCCCCGGCAAAATCCTCAGGCTGAGGGACGCTCCCCGTGATCGGCAGCACGTCTTCGGGGCTTGTGCCCCAAGTCACCACCGGCGCGATGTCCTCACCGCGGATGGTGACCACCTTGTCCCAATGGGCACCGTCATCGGAATAGAGCGTCTTCCACCACGTCAGCGCGGCATCCCACGCGGCCCCTTTGGGCGAATGCGGGCGGCCTTTGACATATTCAAAGGTCGTCTCGTCAGGTGCGATCAACCCGGCGCGCGCGCCCCCCTCAATGGCCATATTGCAGACCGTCATCCGGCCTTCCATCGAAAGCCCGCGAATGGCCTCACCGCAATATTCGATCACGTAGCCCGTGCCCCCCGCCGTGCCGGTCTCACCGATGATCGAGAGCGTGATATCCTTGGCCGTGACACCGGGGTTCAGTTGGCCGGTGATCTCAACCTTCATGTTCTTTGATTTCTTCTGGATCAGGGGCTGCGTGGCCAGAACATGCTCCACCTCAGACGTGCCGATCCCATGGGCCAGTGCGCCAAAGGCCCCGTGGGTCGCCGTGTGACTGTCTCCGCAGACCATCGTGATGCCAGGCAAAGTCCAGCCTTGTTCAGGCCCGACGATATGCACGATCCCCTGGCGACGGTCGGTGATCGGGTAGTAATGCACACCAAACTCGCGCGCGTTCTTGTCCAGCGCCTCGACCTGAATGCGGCTGTCCTCACTCATCTTGCTGGGATCTTCGCGCCCGGCTGTGGTGGGCACGTTATGATCGGGCACCGCGATGGTTTTCTCCGGCGCGCGCACCTTGCGGCCCGCCATGCGCAGCCCTTCAAAGGCTTGCGGGCTGGTCACCTCATGCACGAGATGGCGGTCGATATAGACAACACAGGTCCCATCATCGGCTTCATGCACAACATGGGCATCCCAGATTTTATCGTAGAGTGTTTTCGGTGTGGCGTTTGACATGGCTATTTCGCGCTTTGCTTTATCGGACTTGGAAGGTGAGACGGTCGGTCAAGCAAACGACGTTATAGTCGCGCCAGTTCAGCCAATTTCGCGCCGTAAAACCGCGACGGCATAAAGGCGCGATCCTCAATATCCATCATCCGTGTCATATGAGTGAGGTATACCGCACGCACGGCTAGATCAAGGATTTGCAGCTTTCAGCGCACGCAAAAGACCGGGCCGTTGCGCGTGCGGGTTTGGGCGGGATTTAGGTATTTATGACAAGAAAGAAGCCTCAACCTAGGTTCTGAGACCAACAGGGCAGCGTGTCATGCGGCGCAGGCGTGGCGGCGAAAACAGCACGTGCAATGGCACGGGAGACACACAGCGCTGCGGCGTGACCCAAAAGCGTGGTGTCTCTTATCGGGTCATGCATCGGTTTTTCGCCCGTCGCGGCGGCAAAGATCAGGTCACCGTCTAGAGGCGTGTGCGCAGGCATAAGGGCACGGGCCAGCCCGTCATGGGCCGCGATGGCAAGGCGTGTGCATTGCGCCTGCGTGAGGGAGGCATCGGTTGCGACAATGCCGATCGTGGTGTTCCGCCCCGCCGCGCCTTTGAGGGTGGGTGTGCCGGGTGGCGGGAAGGACGGGGCCGGGCCGAGGCCGCCGAACTCATCGCCAATTTCAAAGGGCGCGGCCCAGAAATGTGCGCTGTCGCCCACGGTCGCAGACCCGATCGCGTTCACGGCCATGAGCGCGCCCACGCAAATCCCTGATGGGAGAACGAGGGATGACGAGCCAAGTCCGCCCTTGAAGGTCGCTGTCTTAGCCCCCGTGCCTGCGCCCACGGACCCAAGGTCAAATTCCTTATCCGCAGCAGCAAAGGCCGCCTGCCCCAAACCCTTGTACGGGTTTTCTTGCCAATTCTTGTCGCCCCCATTGGTCAGGTCAAAGAGAATAGCACCTGGCACCACCGGCACCCGCACATCGCCCACGGCAAAACCGCGCCCTTGGGCCGACAAGGCATCTGCCACGCCGGAGCCTGCATCCAGCCCAAAGGACGATCCGCCCGATAGAACCAGCGCCTCAACCTGTTCGACCAGCTTGTCAGGGGCGAGCAGATCCGTCTCCCGCGTGCCCGGTGCGCCGCCCATCACGTGCACACCTGCGGTAAAGGGCGCATCGCCCACCAGAACGGTTGCCCCAGTTTTGATGTGGTCATCCTGAGCATGGCCCACGCGCAGCCCAGCCACATCGGTGATCAGGTTCCTTGGCCCGGTCCGGTAGGTCATATCCGATCCTTAACGACCGCGGTCTCAGGATGACCTGTGTTGGGCGTGCCGCTGGGTTCAATGATCATCAGATGCGCCTCTTGCCGCGCCACCGGGCGATGCTCCACACCCTTGGACACGACAAACATCTCGCCCGCGCCCAACGTCACCGTGCGATCCCGCATCTCAATGTCGATCTCACCTTTGAGCACCAAAAAGAAGTCATCTGTGTCCAGGTGGCTGTGCCAGTTGAACTCACCCAACACTTTGACCACCATCACATCATTGCCGTTGTACCCTGCGACGATCTTGGGGCTCCAATGGGCGCTGAACTGGTCAAGTTTGGCAGACAGGTTCACAGGGGTCATGGGCGGATTTCCTTTTCACGCGCTCAGGGCATACGCCGCCAAACTACCGGGACGTGGTTACATTGCAATCTTGCAGGCTTACATGGCAGTGTGACAGGCAAGAACCAAAGGAACCGGCCACCATGAGATACGTGAAATGGGTCTTCGTGATCATCATCTGGGGGTTGGTGGCGGCCTTTCTGCACTACACGTTGCCGCAATATGACATCGCGCGCGTCACAGATACCTATGCCAAGCGCGTGGATTTTGGCGAAAACTCAATCTTCTGGGCCACGGCGGATGTGGGCAATGATGGAACCGTGGCCAATCGCGACGTGTTTTTCCTGCAAACCGTGCGGGCCAATGGCCGTGTGATGATCTATCGCAACGAAGACACAGGCTGGGGCTGGCCGCCTTATTTCAAGTTTGACACGTCAAATTTGCAGGCGGAGGCGTCAGACCTGAAATCCACGGTTGAGGCGCCGAAATGGGTCGCCGTGCGCCACTATGGCTGGCGCAATGAGTTTCTTTCGATCTTCCCCAATGCCGTCAGCGTCAAACCGGTGGCCGGACCGGACGTGCGGGTCATTCCGTGGATGAGCATTATCATCCTTGTGGTGCTCTTTGCGCTGTATTGGGCCATCCGCGTGCGTTGGAAACGCTTCCGCGCCAATCGTGTCGATCCGTTCTATGATGAGTTAACGGATGGATGGGGCTGATCAGAGCTTACCGCTTTCCGTAGTAGAGCCCCACCACATGTTCCGCCTGCGCAAAGAAGAGCCAGCGTGACGCAGCCACGCCTGCCAGATGGCAGAGCACGGCGATCAAGGCCAGCGCATGGCTAAAGGGCAACCACAGCAGGGAAAACGGCACCAGAAAGCCCAGGATCAGCGCGATGAGCCGCAGTTTATCGACATGTTTGCGCCCCACCTCAAATGCGAACTCGCGCAGCAGGTAATTCGTGCCGGTATGCGGCGGCTCAAACGCGCGCACGGCGCCGCGATCGCCCAAACCTGTCGCCGTGGCCAACGTGGAGCCTGCAAGGCCAAACGCCCCGTCGCCGCGCAGCCACCATCCCACTTGGCATGCCGCCGCAATCGGCAAGAGCACCATGGCCGCAACCACCTGACCCGACAAAAGCGCCCCTCCTGCAATCGAGAGCGCCAGGAAAAGCACCGGCGTCAGCGGGGTTTTCCACCGCGGAATGGTGTCGAGCTGGGCATAGATCATCGCCGTGCAAAACACCGTGAGCAGAGACAAACCCGCCCCAATCCAGCCGAGAAGCGCCCAATGTGCGCCAAAAAACACCAGACCCGCCGCATAGAGCGCCATGACCAAAAGGGCGGCCACGGACACAACCCCTTCGCGGCTGAGCCATGACGATCGCCATTGCGTAAACGCCTTCATCGCGCGTTCTGGGTGGCCGAGGTGAAAGGTTGAGGCCAAAAGCCCGCCCACCGCCAGCGCGTATGCCACAGCAAACATAAAAAACGCCATCCAGCCGGTGACCACAGGAAAGCCAAGCCCCATCCAGGCCAACATCCCAAATCCGAGACCACTGAGCGTGGTGAAAACGATAACAGAGGGTGCGGGATGCATTAGGCGTCTTCCGTTTTCTGAGATCCGCCGGGCATGGCACCCAGCGCTTTATCAAGCCAACCCATGAAGCCTTTGGGCTCTTCGGCCACGGGCGTCAGATAGGGCGCCAACACGTCGATCTGTTCCATCTCGTCCTTGGGGCGCGGCGGCAGGTATTTGTTGACGGGTTTGGTGCCCAGCTCCGGCATCAAATCCATCCCGCCGCGTTCGGCGCTCAGTTTGGACACGTTGCTGTCTGGATCGGCGAAATCCCCGAAATGCCGCGCGCCCGCAGGACAGGTGCGCACGCAGGCCGGTTCGCGATCCACCTCAGGCAGGTTCTCATTGTAAATCCGGTCCACGCAGAGCGTGCATTTCTTCATCACACCTTCGGCGGCATCCAGCTCCCGCGCGCCGTAGGGGCACGCCCAGGCGCAAAGACCGCAACCGATGCAATCGCTCTCATTGACCAAAACGATCCCATCTTCGACACGCTTGTAGCTGGCCCCGGTCGGGCAGACCGTCACACAAGGCGCGTCCTCACAGTGGAGGCAGGATTTCGGGAAATGAATGAGCTGCGCGGGGCCTGCCTCGGGCTGCACCTCATAGGAATGCACCCGGTTGAGAAACGTCCCCGACGGATCGGCGCCATAGGCATCTTGATCGCTCAAAGGCGCGCCGTAGTTTTCGGTGTTCCACCCTTTGCAACTCACCACGCAGGCATGACAGCCGACGCAGGTATCAAGGTCGATCACCAACCCGAGCTTCTTCTGGGTCGTGGAGGGAAGTGTTGTCATAGCTGGCGTTCCTCTGAAATGTCTTGAGGGGCTTGCGTGAGGCTTTCTTTCTGGCTCGGATCCCAGGTTGCGATGTACCAAATGAACGAGCCGAGGGTCAGGGTGACAAAGGCGAGGATCGCCAAAAGGGTCAGGGTCTTTCCGCTCATTTCCCCACCTTCCAGGTGAGGTTTTCGGGGCCTTTGCCCACGGGCGATTTGATTGGTGGGAAATCGGGCTGCGTTTGCTCGCCCGGCTGTGCGCGCTCAATCTTCACCCGCAGGTCAAACCACGCCGCTTGTCCTGTCACAGGGTCTGAATTGGCCCATCTAAGCCCATCGCCTTTGGGCGGCAGAAGCTCGTGAATAAGGTGGTTGAGGAGGAACCCTTTCGTGGCCTCTGGCGCGTCTTCGTCCAGCGCCCAGGCACCCTTGCGTTTACCAATCGCGTTCCAGGTCCAGACGGTGTTTTCATTCAGCGCGGCCATATGCGCCACGGGGACCACAATCGCGCCATGCGCAGAGCTGACCTTGGCCCAATCCCCCTCTTCAAACCCATGCGCCTCCCACAGTTTGGTCGGGACATATAGCGGGTTGCGGCCATGGATCTGCCGCAGCCACGCGTTCTGTGTGCCCCAGCTGTGATACATCGCCATCGGGCGCTGCGTCAGCGCGTGGATCGGGTATTCTTCGGGGTCGACATGGTCGTCCTCAAAAGGTGCATACCAGATCGGCAGGGGATCAAGCGTTGTCTTGATCCGCTCACGCAGGTGATCTGGCGGCTGGTGCTCGCCATGTCCTTCGGCGGCGCGCTGGAACTTGCACATCGTCTCGGAATACAGCTCAAAGAGGTAGGGCTGCGGGCTGTCGTAAATGCCCATCTCCACCGCCCAATCCTGATAGGCGGCGTTCCACGGTTTGTAATAGGTGGCCTCTTCCGGGATGTGACTGACGAAGAATCCACCATTGTCGATGTAATCCTGGATCTGATCGGGGTTTGGATCGCCGCGGCCATGGCTGACTTCATTGCCGTTCCGGCGGAACCCGGCGAGCGGCCCAATGCCAGGCTTGCGCTGGTGGTTGGTGATATAGTCCGCGTAATCTTCGTATTTCGCCGTCCCATCTTCATTGGTGAAGCCCGGCATACCCATCCGGTTGGCCAGCTGCACAAGCACCGTCTGGAAGCCGCGCACATCGCGATCAGGCTCTATCACAGGCCAACGAATGGCATCCGCCGCCGCGTCCGCCTCACAAATCGGACGGTCGAGGAGCGAGATGCAATCATGCCGCTCCAGATAGGTCGTGTCGGGCAGCACGAGGTCCGCATAGGCCACCATTTCCGAGGAATAGGCATCAGAGTAAATCAGCTTCGGAATGACATATTCCCCTGTATCAGGGTCTGTATCCGTCAACATTTTGATCACGCCGGACGTGTTCATCGTCGAATTCCACGACATGTTCGCCATGTACATGAACAGTGCGTCAATCTTGTAGGGATCGCCGGCGTAAGCGTTCGAAATCACCATATGCATGAGGCCATGGGCGCTCATCGGGTTTTCCCAAGTGTAGGCCTTATCAATCCGCGCAGGGCTGCCGTCTTCGCGCAGGCACAAATCCTCCGGCCCCTGCACATAGCCCAGATGCGGGCCATCCAGCGGCGCACCGGGCGTGACCTTGCAATGGGGCTTGGGGTGCGCGCTGACCGGCTTGGGATAGGGCGGTTTGAAGCGGAACCCGCCGGGTACCTCAACACTGCCCAGGAGGATCTGCAGAATATGCAGCGCGCGGCAGGTCTGGAACCCGTTCGAATGGGCCGAAATGCCCCGCATGGAGTGGAAACTGACCGGGCGACCCTTCATCGTCTCGTGCTTTTCACCGCGGAAATCCGTCCAGGGCGTATCAAGCTCAAACGCCTCTTCAAACGCGACGCGTGCAATCTCACCGGCAATGGCGCGGATCTTTTCGGCCTTGATGCCACAGGTCTCTGCCACCGCCTCAGGCGCGTATTCCTCCGACATGTAACGCTCAACCAGGCGGTGCATGACGGGCGTATAGGTGATCCCTGCTTGCCGATGCGTGGCTGACAACCCGGGGCGCACACCCTTTTTGTCAAACGGCGCCAGCTTGCCCGTGTTGCGGTCAATCACCTGCATCTTGCCGTCCTTATCCCGCAAGAAAAGGCCATATTCAGGTGATTTAGGGTCGTCATTGATCAGACACGGCGCATTGGTGAACTGCGCCAAATAGTCCAGATCAATTTTCCCGGCCTTCAGCAGACAATGCACCATGGACAGGATGAAAAGCCCGTCTGTCCCCGGCGTGATCCCCACCCAATCATCCGCCACGGCGTTGTAGCCTGACCGGATCGGATTGACCCCAATCACGCGCGCGCCGCGGCCCTTGATCTTGCCGATGCCCATCTTGATCGGGTTGCTGTCATGATCCTCGGCCACGCCAAACAGCATGAAGAGCTTGGTATGATCCCAATCGGGCTGACCAAACTCCCAAAACGCGCCGCCCATCGTGTAGATGCCGGCGGCCGCCATGTTGA
>ERZ1740070.1245-NODE-1245-length-16128-cov-7.773720_pt1 | contig 16128 bp, 11 predicted proteins | sample MGYA00581734_ERZ1740070 | MGnify/ENA primary metagenome ERZ1740070 (study PRJEB43018, sample SAMN04849744) | marine metagenome | isolation source: floating plastic debris | place: Pacific Ocean | collected 2008-09-01 | study: EMG produced TPA metagenomics...
GTGTGGTCGCTGATTGTCGCTTTGACCGTGACACCTGCGCTGGCCGGATGGTTTCTGCGCGAAAACAAGCCAAGTGGCATCTCGATCCCGATCTTTGCCCGTGCGTTTCAGGCATCGATCCGGTGGTCGGTGGCCAACCCGATCAAATCCATCGCCGTTGCACTGATCTTGCCAGTCACCGGTTTTGCGGCTTTCCCAACGCTCACAGCCCAATTCTTCCCCGGCGTGGAGCGTGACCAGTTTTACTTGGAGGTCGAAATGCCGCCGGGCACGGCGATCACCGAAACGGCTGACGTCGCACAAGGCATTGATGCATTGCTGCAGGACAAACCCAGTATCGACCGTGTCTATTGGTCCATCGGTAAATCCGGCCCTGCGTTCTACTACAACATCACGGGTGGCCGGTCGCAGGAACCGGGATATGCGCAAGCGATGATCAAGACGCAAACTGCAAAGGATGCCGCGCGTCTGGTGCCAGAGTTGCAAGCGACACTGGATCGCGACTACCCGCAGGCGCGGATCATTGTGCGCGATTTGGTGCAGGGTCCACCCGTAGCTGCCCCGGTCGAAGTACGTCTTGTCGGGCCAGACCTTGACAGGCTGCGCGATCTTGGTGCCGAAGCGCGCGCGCTCATGGCGGACCTGCCGCTTGTGACCCAAGTGCGCGCTGGCGTAACCGGGGGTGCACCGCAAGTCCGGTTCGAGATTGATGAGACAAAGGCACGCTTGCTGGGTTTCAACGTCACCGATATCGCGGCGCAGTTGGAGACCAGCCTTGTTGGCAGCGAAGGTGGAAGCCTTGTGGAAGGCACCGACCAATTGTCCGTGCGAGTCCGTGTCGGCGACACGACCCGAAGCGATCTGGCGGCTATCAGTGACCTGCCCATTTTGCTGCCGGGTGCAGGTGCGATCTCCGCGACCGGTGTGATGCCGGTGGTTCCGCTATCCGAACTGGCAACCCCGGTTGTTGAACCAGCCGAAAGCGTCATCACCCGCCGAAATGGCGAACGTTTGAACACTGTTCAGGCCTATATCGTGCCCGGTGTCCTTCCCGAGGAAGCGCTGCAATCGGTGTTGGCCTCGCTTGATGAACGCGGGTTCGAGGTGCCAGCCGGGTATCGTATGGAACTGGGCGGGGACTCAGACGCGCGCTCCAATACGGTTGGGAACCTGCTTGCATCTGTTGGTTTGATCGTCACGCTGACCATTGCGACGATTGCGCTGACCTTCAACTCGTTCCGGCTGACCGCAGTTGCCTTGGTGGTTTGTGTCCTGTCGGCAGGGTTGTCGATGCTGTCACTTGCAGTGATGCAATACCCGTTCGGGATCAACGCAATCATCGGCGTCATCGGGTCAATTGGTGTGTCCATCAATGCGGCCATCATTATCCTGACAGGGCTAAAGGCCGACCCAGAAGCGGCGGCTGGAGATCATGCTGCGATGGCGCGTGTGGTCACTGGCTCAAGCCGTCATATCATTTCAACCACCATCACCACGTTTGGCGGTTTCCTTCCACTCATCCTTGCAGGTGGCGGTTTCTGGCCCCCCTTTGCTGTGGCCATCGCGGGGGGTGTTCTTCTGTCGGCGGTTGTGTCGTTCTACTTTACTCCGCCCATGTTTGCGTTGCTCTACCGCTCAAAACGCAAGACGGTCGAGGAAGCGAAAGCTGATATGGACGACACGGTTCCAGCGATCCGTCTGGCGGCAGAGTAACCGGAGTTGCGGGGTCTTCGGTTTGAAAGACCCCGCAACCGCCTAAAATTGCTGCAATAAACCCGCGTGAGTTGCGCGAAAACTCTGAAATGTTGCGACGACTTGCGATCCGAAACGCATGCGTTAACGTGGCTACATGTCTGAAAAGCCTATCTTTGATGAGATGTGGGGCGACAACACGCAGTTGCGTGACCCTTACAAGAACTTCAACACATGGTTCGATCAGGAAGATCCCAAGCGATTACGCGCCAAAAATCGCGAGGCGGAGGAACTGTTCCGCCTGACGGGCATCACATTCAATGTGTATGGACGATCAGAGGCCGAAGAGCGCCTCATCCCGTTTGATATCATCCCGCGCATTATCTCGGGCGCAGAGTGGGCGAAGCTGTCGCGCGGCATCGAACAACGCGTTCGCGCCATCAATGCCTTCCTGCACGACATCTATCACACGCAGGAAATCCTCAAAGCGGGCCGTATTCCGAAAGAGATGATCTCGCAGAACGAAGCGTTCCTGCCGCAGATGATTGGGGTCGATACGCCGGGTGACGTCTACACCCATATCGTCGGGATCGACCTTGTGCGCACCGGTCCGGGCGAGTTTTTTGTGCTGGAAGACAACGCGCGCACACCATCCGGCGTCAGCTACATGCTCGAAAACCGGGAAACGATGCTGCAGATGTTCCCAGAGCTGTTTTCCAAGAACCGCGTCCAGCGTGTCCAGCAATACCCAATTGACCTGCGCCGGTCGCTTGCGGCTTGCGCGCCCAAGATGACAACGGCGGACCCCACAGTCGCTGTGCTGACCCCCGGCATCTACAACTCTGCGTATTTCGAGCATGCCTTTCTGGCTGACCAGATGGGTGTGGAGTTGGTGGAAGGGCATGACCTTCGCGTTGTCGATGGCCGCGTCGCCATGCGCACCACACGTGGGTACAAGCCCATCGATGTGCTCTACCGCCGTGTCGACGACGATTTCTTGGACCCGCTGAATTTCAATCCCGAAAGCCAGCTTGGCGTGCCAGGCATCATGGACATCTATCGCGCAGGGGGCATCACCATTGCCAATGCGCCGGGCACGGGCATTTCTGATGATAAGGCGATCTATTCCTACATGCCGGAAATCGTCGAGTTTTACACTGGCGAACGCCCGCTTCTGCAAAACGTGCCGACATGGCGGTGTTCGGAACCGGATGCCTTGGCCTACGTTCTCGATCATCTTGAAGAGTTGGTTGTGAAAGAAGTGCACGGGTCCGGTGGCTACGGCATGCTCATTGGCCCAACCTCAACCAAAAAAGACCTCGCCGCGTTCCGCAAGAAACTCAAGGCGCGTCCCAAGAACTACATCGCGCAACCGACGCTCAGCCTGTCGACCGTGCCGATCTTTTCGCAGCAGGGATTGGCCCCTCGCCATGTCGATCTGCGCCCTTTCGTGCTTGTTAGCCCTGCCGGGATCAAAATCACGCCGGGCGGTCTCACACGCGTCGCGTTAAAAAAGGGCTCGCTTGTGGTGAACTCGTCCCAGGGCGGCGGCACGAAAGACACTTGGGTGTTAGAGGAGTAGCGGCATGCTGGGCAAAACGGCAAACGGCCTCTTCTGGATGTACCGCTATATGGAGCGGGCCGAAAACACTGCGCGTTTGATCGAAACAGGGCAGCGCATTGCGTTGACGCGGCTAAACCAGACGGATGACGAATGGGCATCGGTGCTAAAATCAGGCGATTGTTGGCAAGGCTATAAGTCGGCTCATCAAGAGTTGACGCGTGACGGTGCGGTCAATTGGATGCTGCGGGACAAGGACAACCCGTCTTCGGTCATCTCAAGCGTAAACGCGGCCCGACAGAATGCTCGACTGGTCCGAACAGCGATCACGGGCGATGTGTGGGAAGCGGTAAACTCTGCGTACATGGCGCTGAAAACGGCCTTGGCCCGCAAAGTGTCGGAACGGGATTTACCATCGATCTTACGTCTTATCCGGCACCACGCAGCACTCGTGCGCGGCGTCACGCATGGCACCATGTTGCGCAATGACGAGTACGATTTCGCACGAATTGGCACGTTTCTCGAACGCGCCGATAACACGGCGCGTATTCTGGATGTGAAATATTACGTTCTTCTACCGTCAGCCCGCGCCGTCGGAACGTCGCTCGACAATGTGCAGTGGGAGACAATTCTTCGGTCGGTTTCCGCGCGTGGTGGGTTCCGCATGGAGTACGGCGCAGGTGGCGGTCCGAAAGAGATCGCGCATTTCCTGATATTGGACACGCGGATGCCCCGATCCTTGGCTTTTTGTGCCAGCAAGCTCTGTCATAATCTTGGCTACCTTGCAGCAGGCGGTGATCTTGGGAGCGCGTCGCGCGATCGCGTTGGCGTGTTGCAAAACGGGCTTTTGTCCAAGAGTATTGACGATATCTTTGACTTTGGGTTGCATGAGTTCCTGCAGAAAACGCTGGAAGAACTGTCCGGCATCTCACATCAGATCGAGCAGGACTTCAGGTTCATCACCTGACGCGACGAAGATCGGGGCTTATGCGACTGACAATTGAACACACGACACGCTACCGCTTTCACGGGCCAGTGGCGTATGGCCTGCAGCAGCTGCGCAAAACACCAAAAAGCACGTACAATCAAAACGTAACGCGGTGGGAGACACGGGTTGAGGGCGGCACAAAAGAAACTGCTTTTGAGGATCACCACCGGAACACGACAGAGCTGATCAGCTTTGATCGCGACACGACCTCTTTGACTGTGATCAGTCAGGGTGAGGTTGAAATCAGCGATACGGGCGGCATTCTCGGCGCGCATCACGGCTGCGCGCCGCTTTGGCTTTATGAGATGACTACGCCACGGACAACCGCAGGGCAGGGCGTGCGCGCGTTGATCAAGGGGATGGGGGATGTGCAGGACGTCACAACGCTGCACGATCTAAGCCAGCGCATTCGGGATGCCGTGCCCTATACTCTGGGCGGCTCAGAACCGGAATGGACTGCGGAAGAGGCGCTGTCTGCGGAAAAAGGCGTCTGCCAGGATCATACCCATATCTTTCTGGCCTGTATGCGCGCGCTTGGGCTGCCAGCGCGGTATGTGTCCGGCTACTTGATGCTCAACGATACGACCACTCAAGACGCGATGCACGCCTGGGCAGAAGCGCATGTTCCGGGTCTTGGCTGGGTTGGGTTTGACGTCTCAAACGGAATCTCACCTGACACGCGATACGTCCGTGTCGCAACAGGGCTAGATTATGCTGACGCCGCCCCGATTTCTGGCTCGCGTCAGGGTGGAGAGGAAGAAGACCTCGACGTTCAGATCAAGGTCGAACAGCAATAAGCACGTCCGCAACTGTGGTTCTGCGCTGATTATCGTTGACTGTTGATGTTTCTGACTTGTTTGCGCTAACAGTCAGTCCCAAGACTGGCCACGGCTGGTGAAAATCAAAATCTGACCGCGCCTCATCCCTACAATCGGAGCGGTCCAGCTTCTGTGGCGTGGGCTTTGAAATGACGAATGCACCTATTGTTTGTGTCGGTGGCGAAAACCTGATCGACCATGTCACCCGTGACGGAACGGTGTCTGCACTGGCAGGGGGTTCGCCCTTCAACGTGGCCATGGCAATGGGGCGGCAAAAGGCAGACGTGCATTACATCACCCCGATATCGACTGACAGTTGGGGCGACACCTTGGCCGAGACACTGACCGCGTCGGATGTGACGCTGGCAGGTGGACGTGTCGACGCGCCCACGACCATTGCGCGTGTCACAGTCACCAAAGGCATTCCCTCATACGAATTCGAACGCAATGGCACGGCGGAACGTGCCGTGACAACGACGTCCCTGTTAGACGCTATGCCCCCAACAACAGCCGCATTGCATACAGGTTCGCTTGCCGTGTCCGAAGGCCCGGACGGTCAGGCTTGGGAAAGCGTATGTGCGCAATGCTATGACCAGGGCACATTGGTGTCGTTTGACCCGAACGTGCGCTTGACCGTGATCAAAGATCCACAAACCTATCGGGACCGTGTGTTCCGCATGCTTGGCAAAACGCATGTTCTCAAGCTGAGTGACGAAGACCTAGAAGCGTTGTGCCCCGGTGACAGCCAAGCGGATGCGCTCGCAAAGGTGCGCGCCCAGACGTGTGCGACGCTTGTCGTCATGACCAAGGGTCCCGACGGCGCGATAGCTTGGGGTGCCGCAGGTTTGGTCGAAAGGTCTGCCCCGCCGGTGCCAAACCTTGTGGATACAGTCGGCGCTGGCGATACGTTTATGGCGACGCTGCTGTGCAGTCTGGGGCAGATGGGGGCATTGACCCCCAAAGCTGTGAGCACCCTCGATCATTCACAGATCGACACTCTGCTGCACCGCGCAGGCATGGCGGCCGCTATCAATTGTGGCCGCGCTGGGTGCAACCCGCCAACGCTGTCAGAACTCGACGCAGCCTTGTAACGCCGCTCAGTACGACAAACGCCGCTCCCTCGCCCCGCCGCGCCGACGTGGTTTCGGCAGTGCGAGGTCCAAAGGCTGTAGTGGCGTGTCGAGTGACGCTTTCAAAAGCCTGCAAAACACCGCGACGGCTGGCGCTGTGTCTTTGAACGGCAACGCCGTCATATAGGCATATCCCGCTTCGGTCTGGTAACACGCCGATCCGGGCAGGCCACCCAACCACTGCATATAGCCCAATTGGCCAAGCTCTTCAGCCCGTTCCGGTGTCGTTGGATTGACCTGCAATTGGGTCAACGTAAGTGCGATCAACATTAAAGCGCCCTCCGCGCTAGGGCGTGATGGCCAGAGGTCTACGACAAGATCGCATCAACACAGCATAGCGATCCAATCGACCTCCGGTGCACCCCGCCCGGGTTCAAGTCACGTACGATGGCAGGTCTCCTGACTTGCGGGTTGTCATGCGTGTCGCACCTTCCCAGACCTTACCGTCCAGTGGTTTTGCGCAGCACTCACCGCTTACAGTTGCGGGGGCAGTCACGGATTTGCACCGTATTCCCTTTTCACCTGACGCTTAAAAACGCCAGGAACCATCGTTCGTGCACTGTCACACCGCGGACAAACAAAATCAATTGGTAATGATCTCAGTGCGACCTTCTGCGGGAAACCCGCTCAATGGTAAGAGCTTGTTAAGCCCCCGGTACATAAACAGGGCGTCAAAGGGGCATGACCTGCCCCTTTTGGTGCCAGATGAAAGGGGCCACGACAGATGTCCGCCATGCTCTCCATAGTTCAGCTCTTTCGCTTTCTGATGTCCGTAGCGTGCAAGCCTTTGGTGCTACATATCAAAAGGCGTGTCACCGACCCCGACAAGTTGCATGATGAACCCGCCCGTGTCGCTGCTCATCGCGGCATTGTAAAGCGCGTCGCTCTGCGCAATCCCATCCTCCAGACTGTCGTCGCTTCCATCAAAACTCAGCATGACCGCCTGCGCGTCCTCGACGTCCGACATCCCGCGCGTGATCGCAAAATGTCCACCAAGCATCACTTTATTGGCAAGGTATTCCGCATCACCAGCACCGCCAGTTTCGGCTTTGGCACCAGCCAGAATCGCTTGGATAAAGGTCGCCGGGGTCACATCGCTGCCACCCTCCAACACATCCAGCCAATACGACATCCCCGCCGCATCGGGGTCACGCCCAAGGACGTTTTGGTATACCGTTGTGACGAACCCCGGCATGTCCTCCAAAGACCCGTAAAGCGCGCGGGTTTCCGGCTGATCGAAAAACGCTTCAGCAATTCGATTAAGGCTCGTCCCCTGCGCAAGTTGATCGCCCCAAAAGAACAGTCCAATCGCATCAGGCGCACGATTGAAATAAGCGATGTAAAGCTCGGTCAAGTCTGCCATGGCGCTGCCGCTCAAGTCGGACACGCCGTCGAACATACGCAAATCCATGCCATTTGCGCCAAGGACAGGCAGTTCTTCACCAAAGTCCAGCCGTTCAACATCGCGCAACACCGTGCCGCCGTCGCTTTCGTCGGTTCTTTGGCGAACTTCGACACTGTCCCCGTTCAACACAATTGTGTAATTCGACTGCTCCCCCGCGAGCACGACAGTGTCGGTGCCATTTCCACCGTTGATTTCCGAAAGATCGCTGTCCCTTTGAAGCACGTCATCGCCACTGGTGCCTGTGGTAACGCCGGTACCCTCCCGTGCTAATGGCGGCTCCGCGCTGGTTGGACCGTCATCACCCGCTTGCGCATCAAAGCTGTCGACAAATGGCTCAACAATCGGGTTCGGGAGGTTTGCATCTTGGCGGTCGGCGATCCACGATGCGATCGCGTCATAATTGCTCGCGACAGCAGGATGGACAGTTGGAGGCACATCAAACCCAGAGGGCGGCATGTCGCCGTAAACGGCTGTGTAATGCACCATCGACGACAGGAAATACATCGTGGGTGTGCCATGTGGGCCCTCGTCCTGAAACAAGTCTGTGGCGGACAAACCCAAAAGCCCAAGGCCCGCATCGTTCAGCATCTCCAGCACCTGTGGCCCGATATCCAACAAACGCACATTCAAGTCCGGTCGCGCCTCGCGGATCATTTCGGTCAGCGACACCCACCAAGCGTGCCAATCCCCCATCAGATAAGATTGCCAGGCTGCAAACTCTGACCCACTTGGTGGGAAAGACGAGATGAAACCCTCCATCTCAGGCCATGTCTCGTAAATGTTGATTGTGGCACCCGGCGCGTTGGCGTCCGCCCATTCGATGATGCGCAACGCGGAGTCCAACGGTGAGGTGGTTGGATCAATCCAGTAAGCACTGTCTGGCGATTGGTCTTGTACGAAGTTCACGGGTGAGAGCGTGATCTGATTAAAGCCAGCCGACGCAAAGCTTTGTCCGCTCTCTGGATCCCATGCCTCTCGTACACCATCGATTGAGATGTGCGGTCGCGCCGGTAAATCGTCATGCTGCGTCAGCATACCTGTCTGGATGGCAACCGAGTATGTATTGCCTGCGGTCTCTGACAGGGCATTCATCCAATGCGCAACAGACAATTCTGGATTGCCGATCGCCCATGCGATCATGCTATTGCCGAACACATACTCCGTCACATCATCGGACGCTGGATTGGGCGCAGGTCTTGGTCCTGAACCAGGCGTTGGCGAAGGCGACGGGTCAGGTTCCTGATCCACGGGTGGCGTCGGTACCGGCGCCGGTTGCGGAGTTACGTCAGGCTGGGGCGCTGGGTCGGGCTGTGGCTCTGGATTTGGGCGCGGCTCTGGGTCAAAGTCCGGCGTTGGGGCCGGGCCAAAGTTCTGAGGTTGCGAATTCCAGATGCCATCTTTCATATGCGCAGGCGCTGGATACCGCTCCATGAAATCGACCACCGCATCATGCCGGGCCGTGCTGTCTTGCAAATGGCGCAAAGACCCCCAGCTGCCCCATTGCGATGGTTCTGAGACATCAACAAACGCGTTGAACAACGTGCCGCCTGCGGACGCCCAACCGGCCAACAGCTCTGTATAGAGTTGGCCCATTCCGTCGGAATAATTCAGGTGGATGAAGAAATCGGTGAGTGTTTGGTTGTTGACCCATTGCCCAACGCCAACCACATGCGTGCCGCCTTCGTACATCACGAGGTCTAGACCATGCGCATCCGCAACAGACTTGTGGTAGCGGAACATCTCGAACAGGCCTTGCAGTGAATCCTCTGCACTGCCCGTCACAGACCCATCGCGCAATTCGCGCACAGCAATGTCGACCGCCAGATCAAAGCGGTTCTCGGCAAAATATGCGTCTGCTGCAGACCCAGTGAGCCCCTGCGCTGACGCCTCTTGCCGCGCTTGTGCCTCACTTTCTGCAATCCATCCAAGAACCGCATTTGCCTTCTCATCCGTGCCAAGGCTGTTCCCGAAATAGCCAGTGATGGCATAAGTGTCGAACGATAGAAACGGGGCTTCATTCGCGGGGCTTTGCGCCTGCCAGTTCGGCGCGTTCAGCATCGCGTTTTCCAAACCGGGCCAAAATGTATGTGTTGCAAGAACCTTGACCAATTGGTCTTCGGCGCGTGCATACACATCATCAAGAATGCGCGCCATTTCCGCCGACCTGGCACCGTATTCCTGCATCCAACCATCGCCAAGGTCTTGACCAAACCGCTCTTGCGACGCTTGCGCAGCATCTTGCGCCTGATCGAACATCCAGTTCCAGACTTCATTGGACAGCTCGATATGCGCTCTCAGGTCAGGGTTCAGGTTGTCACGGACATATGTCGCAAATTCACGGATGAAGGTTTCATCGGCATTCCATGGGATGTTGAACCAGGCGTCTGTGCCTGTTGCGTTGGCCAGGTCAACCATGACCTCAACCGGGACACCGCCGTGATATGTGTAGTCTCCTTCCTGCGGTCGGTCCGACCAACGCTCGAGTGTGGAGTCGTTGGTTTCCTGCCAATCCATGAAACGAAGCGCGTGTGCATCATCAATCATGTCGAGCCAGAGTGGGTTGAAGACCTGCCCGTTTTCATAGGCCGGGATGTGCTCTTGTTTCACAACCTCAATATTGCGAATGTAATTTCCATTGTTTTGCGGGTCTGTGGAACTGATCGACAAGGTTACCATACCGTCGCCAGTGGGCTGGTATTCGAACCAAATCTCGCCGTTTCCGCGCGATACAACCTCTGCGCCGAACACATTAAGTTCACCTGCGCCATCATAGCTGAGGCGATACAACCCTGCCGTATAGGCCGCCTCTGCCGGCATTTCAGTAAGGATAAATGTCTCTATCCGTTCAATGCCGGCAGGCATGTCGGTCACCCAACCATTGGCATCCAGCACGTTCATATTGGCCAAATCATCGGCCATATACGCGCCCCACTGGCTGTCCGTATGCGCGTGCCATGGTCTGGCCGTTTTGAATACGTCAAGGAACGGTTGCTGTACGCTCCAATCCACAACGCCCCGCAATCCAAAAGCCATCGCTGCCGCAGAAGTCTGCGTCCCGAACACGTCGGTGACAGGTTCCATGTCCCACTCCACTCACACAAAACCCCCGCGATGACGGGTATGCGGTGAGGTGTGAACGAACGCTTAAACGGACAATTTGAAGGGTTGCTTGAGACATGCGTTCGCAGATCACGCGCACTGGTTTGCACGCGGTGTTGCAAAGCTAAGAAGTCTTCAAAGTCAGGTGTTTGGTCGCCGTCTTAGTAAGTCATCACGAACTGGCAGCGGTTCGTCGGCCCCATTTCATGAATGTAGCACGTTTTTTAGCTATCCGCCACGCGCCATCACGAGAAGGCCAAGCACGATCAAGCCAAGACCCACCAAACGAGTTGGCTGAACAGGTTCTCCGAGGAAAAGCATGCCGGATCCAGCAACCATGACAAAGCTCATGGCGACAAACGGATAGGCCAAAGACAAATCCAATTGACGCAAGGCAAAGAGCCAAAGCACTGTGCCGAACCCGTAGAGCGTGAGGCCCAGCAGCACCATGGGCGAAAACACCATCGAAAGGGCCTTCATCCAAAGTGTTGCATCTGGCGCGAGTTGAACGCGCGCCACCCCCATTTTGAACGCCGTCTGTGCGATTGCCGATAGCGACACGCTAACAAATACAAGCGCAAACGCCCCCCAGGTCACTGAAAGACACCAGGTATCTCAAGGAGCCGTGCTGCCCCCATGATCAAAAGCACAATCCCGACGCACAGCCGGCTCATGCGGTCTTTGACAGCGAACAGCACTGGGTCGTCGCCAATCTTGCCTCGGCTTGCCCAAGTCCACGCGCGGTAAATCCAGTACATCATCACGGGGACAATGAGCCATAAGAGAAAGGCTGCTGAGTAATGAACTGTCATGGCCTCTGTGTTCAAATATTGCGCGAGCGTCAGAATAGACAGAGCGCCATTGGCAATGCCGAAAGCAAGAACAAGCTGCAACTCTGACGCGTAGTAGTTCCGCGATGGCAGCTTTTCGTCAGCATCAACCGCGTTCATCCTGTCGAGCTCAATATAGCGCTTCATGTAGGCGAGGCTGAGGAAGAAGAAGACCGAAAAGCTTAACAGCCAAGGGCTGGGTGCCAGCAGTGTAGCGGCGGACCCGGCTAGGATACGGACAGTATACAGCAACGAGAGCGCGATCACATCGACGGTCGAGTAGCTTTTCAGCACAAAGGTATACGCAGTGGTAAGCGCTGCGTAGCCGATCATAACAACGCCAAAGAGGGGGTTCACAAAGGCAAATGCGGCAACCGTAGATCCAACCAACAATGCGGCTGCTGCAAGCAAACCGCGCCTGATGGAAAGATGACCGGCTGCAAACGGGCGATTTTTCTTCGTCGCATGCTGACGGTCAGCCTGAATGTCGACAATGTCGTTCAGTAAATACACGCCTGACGCGCAAAGGCTGAAACAGACAAACGCCAATACGGCTGCCAGAACAATGGCAGGATCGGTATATTGATGTGCAAAGAGAACAGGCACGAACACCAGTGCATTCTTTGCCCATTGGTGTGGCCGCATGGCTTTGAACAAGGCTTTGGCGGGTGACATCGTGCGTGTCACTTGAAGTGTCGCGTTTGCCGAATTCCGGTCTCGGTGTCGCTGGGCCGCCCTGCTGGGAACGATGTATCCGGACTTGGTGGCTGCATCCCAAATAGGCAGATCAGCCTTGCTGTCGCCAAGATATTCAAACCCGTCTGGGGCAATGCTCTGAATGGCGCGAAGTTTTTCTTTGCCTTTCAGATTTTGCCCCGGCGTGCTGGCAATCACGCCATCAAACACATCCAAATGTTCTGCAATCTGCTCGGCTACATGCTCATCCGTTGCCGTCGCGAGGAATACGCGGCGTCCTTCGGCTTTGGCCGCTCGAATATAGTTTAAGACATCGTCGCGATAGGGAAGGGATGCAATATCTGGCGGTGCAACCTCAGAAAGACTGCGCTTCAGCCCGGACAACCCATCCGAGAAAAAGCCCTTGACAGATGCCTTCATCCCACCGTGCACACGCGTCGCACGCGCAAGTGATTCTTGCGCAATGTCCGCTGCGATCAACGTTCCATCAAGATCAACAAAGAGATCGAGGCCTCGCGAAGTCGAAGTATTGGAAACGATGGAAGACATAACGGTCATTTTATCCGGAAAACTTAGCTAATCTTGAAAAAGTGTTGAAAATAAAGGGCAAAGGCCGTCTCTTCTGTGTCAACCCAGCTTTAATGCAACTCATAATCCTTTAGTTCAGTCACCTTTGTGTATGAGGTTCGTAAAAGGTAATGGTAAATTCCGACCAAAAAACGGCGCATATTGTGTTTTGTGTTGCATTGTTCGCGGTTGCGCTCGCTTTCCGCGTAACAGGTGCAGATTTCGGGCTCATAAACTATGACGAGCGGATCAACGATTCTGCCCGGTTCCTAACCGGCGAACTGATCCCGTCGCAGCACTTTTATCCGCCGTTCTTTAACTATCTGATTGGCGTCGCATTTGTCGGGCTCGCAGCCTTTGGCTTGCTGACAGATATGTGGAGCAATGCTGGAGAGTTTCGGCAAGCGTACTTTGCGGACGCCACCCCGTTCTACTTGACGGCACGCTATCTTACAGCCTGCATAGGCGCGCTGGCTGCACCACTTGCTTATGCCTGCAGCAGGCAGGTCGGACTCACGCCTGTATCGTCGTTTTTGGTTGGGGCCTTCAGCGCCTTGTTGCCCTTGAGCGTATACATGTCGCACATTGCCAAAGGGGACACAGGCCTGGCAGTTGCGTCATTGGCCGTAGTCTTTGCGTTCCTCCGCCGAGTTGGCATCGGACCGTCGTTGCGATGGGACCTTGCGCTTGGCCTTGCCGCATCACTCGCGTTAAGCTTCAAGCATTCGGCTGTGCTCGTGCTGGCGCCTATGGCGCTAGCGATGATCATTGTACTGGCGAGACGCGAGGGCGTTTGGGCATCGCTCAAGTCATTTGGGGTATCTCTTTTGGTGATACTTGTGTCCTGGCCGATATTTAATGTCGGTGTCCTTCTCGACTTTACCAGGTTTGTTGAATTTCAACAGGTTCAGGCTGTGATGTCTGTTCGCGAAGAAGAGGGCTTCGGGGCGGGACTGCCGATGACAGTATCCCTGCTCGGAGATGTCATGTTTGGTTTGAACCCTTTGATGCTTGTGTTCGCAATCATGGCACCACTTTGGTTATGGTCTCATTCCTGCCAACTGAAACTGAAAGACGCGGTTGCCGGGGTTTGGGTCGGACTGATGGTCGCTACGGTTTGTATCTCGCTCGTCGTTGGCACGCGGCAGCCACCCCATCTTTTTCAGGCAAACGTCACCATCTTTGCGGTACTTGGGGCAATCATCCTGCTGGACATGATACGGGCGTATGTTGGCTGGGCGCGTGGTGTTGTCGTCACTTGCGCCGTAGCAGGGATCGCCTTGATGACCGTGTCCTCCATTTCAGTTGTAAACCAGGCGGTCGCAACGCCGGTATCTCAGGACGTTGCCAACCTACTTCAGGAGAAGTTTGCAGACCGAAAGATCCAAACCTCATATGAACTCCCAGTTCCAAGAACGATTGAGGCACAGCGCGTGCAATTGGATCGATGGGAAGGGCTGGCCCAAAAATACAACGTGACCATGCCAGCGTTTTCAGAAGAGCGAAAGATCAAGGAAGATGTCGAGGGTGCGTTGTTTTGGGTCCCAGCACCGTTTGTCATGTATGGCCTGGAAGCGGATGATGTCGAAAACTCCGAGTTTCCCGTACAACCGCATGCGTGGCCGCTTCAGCCCGATGAGTGGGTTTTAGATACTTGGTTGGAAGATGATTACGACATCTTTGTTGTGAACGGCCTTGATCGGATGATCAACGGACTTCGTTCAAGCCACATGATATCGTTTTACCAAGGCATCGAAGATCGATGCGAAGTCGTTGCGTATTTTGATGTCCGGAAACCGCTGTTCGACGAATACGATGTGACCGTCTTTGACTGTTCGATGCCGATTACGACAGGCTAGGTTTTACGCAACTTGATCACGACGTTGACGCTCGAAATCTCGGCGCCGTCAGGAGGCGAAGGGATGCGTGCGATCTCCAACTCTTCTGCAGGTGCATCGGTCAGATGACCTTCGTCTTCCCAGAAAAAATGCGGGTGGTCGTGGATGTTGGTGTCAAAGTAACTGCGTGCGCCGTCAACGGTGACTTCCTGCATGAGGCCAGCATCGCAGAACGCGCGCAAGGTGTTATAGACAGTTGCTAGCGACACTTGTTCGCCCGTGTCCTTTACAGACGCGAACAAGCTCTCGGCGGTGACGTGGCGATTTTTGCCATCACCAACCAACAGCGCTGCCAGGGCGACGCGCTGCCGTGTCGGGCGGACGCCCCCATCGGCCAACCATTTGGTTCCGCGGTCTACTTCGATCGTTGGCATGCTTATCTCGCTCGCTGTCTTACCCCGTAATATAGGGTGCGAATGCTTCGCAATTCAATTGATTTTCTTGTAACAACTTGTCTCAGCATGAGTAATAGGGATGAGAGAGCAGACTTGCGGGCACAACAAACCCAGTGTTAGGGGGTGCAAATTCTGCAATCGCTCTGGGAGCCAAACCAAACATGACAGTTTTTCCGCGCAGTTTTGACCGTGATGACCTTCTCAAATGCGCACGAGGAGAGCTGTTTGGCCCGGGCAACGCTCAATTGCCCGAACCGCCAATGCTCATGATGGATCGGATCACCGATATATCCGGTGACGAAGGCGCGCATGGCAAAGGCCACGTTGTCGCTGAATTCGACATCAGACCAGACCTTTGGTTCTTTGACTGCCACTTTCCCGGCAATCCGATTATGCCTGGGTGCCTTGGGCTGGACGGCTTGTGGCAGTTGACCGGTTTCAATCTGGGCTGGCGCGGCTGGCAAGGACGCGGATATGCGCTAGGCGTGGGCGAGGTGAAGCTCACCGGGATGGTCCGGCCAGATCGTAAGATGCTGACCTACAAGGTCGATTTCACGAAGGCGATCCAGACCCGTCGTCTGACAATGGGCGTCGCTGATGGCATCGTCGAAGCAGATGGCGAAGTGATCTACCAAGTCAAAGACATGAAAGTCGCGCTGTCGGAAAGCTGACCTGAGCAACTCAGCTTTTGCGCGTGACTTTGCGGTTGCAGCGCCACGTTATTTACGCGGCGCGCGAGAGAACACCATCTTTTGGTTCGACAGTTTTTCGCGTGACCCGGTCCATGCATAGCTCAGCAATGCTGGATTTTGTTCGGCGACCGTTATGCGGTGGCGCTGTTCCGGCGGATTAAAGATCAAAGACCCGGGTGCATAAACGCCTTGATCGTTTTCCGAAACTGCCCCGGACAGGCAAATGTAGCTCTCGGATATCCCGTCATGCGCGTGCGCCGGGTAGGTGCAGCTTGGCGCAAACATCACAAGGCCCAGGATCACTTCATCTGTCATCACAGGGCCAGTGGGGCCGACAAGCTCTGCATACGCATATTT
>ERZ1740070.1246-NODE-1246-length-16113-cov-9.763233_pt1 | contig 16113 bp, 14 predicted proteins | sample MGYA00581734_ERZ1740070 | MGnify/ENA primary metagenome ERZ1740070 (study PRJEB43018, sample SAMN04849744) | marine metagenome | isolation source: floating plastic debris | place: Pacific Ocean | collected 2008-09-01 | study: EMG produced TPA metagenomics...
CGCCTGCTCGAAGGTGTTGAGCGAGCCGGAGAACATGACCACGTCGACGCCGTGCTCGGCGTGGAGCGTCGTGAACAGGTCGGGCGCCGCGAAATCGGCCGCGACGATATCGCCGGCGATGCCAAGTTCCGCGATGCGCGATCTGCTTGAGTCGGCAAGCGCAGGCACGCCCTCGACGCCGATGTAGCGTTTGATCGGGACGTGGTGCGTCGCGAGGAACTTGGCGAGGTCGGCGTTGCCGCAGCCCATGTCGGCGACGACCCGGCCAGTCAGGTCGACTGAATCAACGAGCACTGCGAAGCGTGTCCGCTGGAAGTCGCGATTGCGCCAGAGCAGGCTCTCGAATTTGGGGCCGTGCTGGGCGACGGCTTCCTGGTACGGGCGCAGGTACGACGGTGCGTCGCTCTTCGCTGCTTTCTTGCGTCCGACCCGCTTTGACCCAAACAGTCCCACAGCTCGTCAGCCCACGCGGACCATGCGGACGTACTCGTCGTAGCGGGCGTTGAGCTCGTCGGTCGTGAGCGTGACCATGCGGTCGAGGCTGAAAGCTTCGATGTTGAAGGAGGCGACGACCGTGCCGTGGACCAGCGCCGAGCGGATTGTGTCGAAGGACGCTGGGTCGGGCTGGCGGCCCGACGCCTGGGCCTGGGCGATGTGGCCCATCATGCCGCCGGCGAACGAGTCGCCCGCCCCGGTTGGATCGACGACCTTGTCGGTGGGATACGCGGGCAGTGCGCAGATGCCGTCGGCGTGGACGAGGATGCAGCCGTGCTCGCCCTTCTTGATGACGACGAAGCGCGGGCCGTACTCAAGCAGCTTTCGGCCCGCAGCCACAGTGTTCTTCAGGCCCGTGAACAGCTCGGCCTCGTCGAAGTTGAGAACCAGGCCATCGATCTCGCCCATGAGCGCGACCAACTCGTCCTTGGCGATGTTGATCCAGAGGTCCATCGTGTCGGCGACGGCGATGGCGCGATCGGGGAACTGCGCGAGCAGCGAGCGCTGGACGGCCGGGTGGCCGTTGGCGAGGAAGATGCACTTGGAATCGGCGAACGCCTCGGGCACGGGCGGCGGTGCTTCTTCGAGCACGCCGAGGTCCGTGAACGTGGTCTCACGCTGGTCCATGTTGTCGAGGTACTTGCCCCCCCAGCGGAAGGTCTTCGAGCCCGCGCGGACCTCAAGCCCAGAGTGGTCGATGTTGGGGAAGGTGTCGAAGACCGCCCGATGCTCACCGGGGAAGTCGTCGCCGACAGCCGCGACGAGGCGGGCGGTGGTGTAGAAGGAGGCTGCGGCGGAGAAGTAGACCGCCGACCCACCAAGCACGCCCTCGCGCTTCTCGCCGGTGGGGAGTTCGACGGTGTCGATGCCAATAGATCCGGTGACGATGAGACTCATGGGGCGAGTGTAGGGCTCGTCGTTGTGATCGCTGCGGCACTCAGCCCGTCTTGAAGCTGCTCATCTTGCAAAAGCCGCGGGGCGGCAGTACTCCACGAGCCCCGCGACCAGCAGTGCAACCCCAATCGCCGCAACCGCGATGCCCCAGATCGAGCCCGACATGACATCCAACTCGACGAAGGCGAGGAAGAGCAGCCCGACAGCGGCGAAGAAGCGGAACGCGCGATTGGCTATGCCTTGGGTGGTCCTCATCAGATTTTGCTTTCTGGCCTAAATCCGACTCCGAGGTAGCCTTTGCATTTGGCCGCTGCCAAGGCACCGCGAAAACAACGCAACTCTGGCGCACCCAGTCCCGACGATTACAAAACCGAGTGCACTCAGCGTGCCTGCCGAGCGATCGCTCGCTCACGCGGCTTTGCAGGTGCTCAGCTTGCACACGCCGTAGGCCGGGCAGAAGCCGACGAGGCCGGTGATCAGCAGGATCGCGCCGACTGCCGCGGCGGCGATGCCGAGGGGTGCGGCGGTCGTCACGTCGAGGGCGAGGAAGGCTGCGGCAAGCAGGCCGCCGCCGGCGAGGATTCGGATGGTGCGATCGATGCCGTTCTCGTTGGTCTTCATCGTGGATTCCTTTGCAATCACAAAGCGGACGCAAAGGTAGTGTATGTAGTCAGGTCGGCTCGGTCGAGGCAAACGCGGCGGGATCGGTCCGCGGCAGGGGCGGTCGCCGGAGCCTGGGCAGTTGGAAGAGAGCGAACAGCAGGCTGCCGGCGATCAGCGCCGAGCCGAGCGTGCCAGCGATCATGGCGACCTCAACCTCGAAACCCACGACCATTTCGAGCCAGAGCACGTCGAGTGCGGAGTCATCGAGGCTGTCGCCGGTGAGCTTGAGCTTGAGGGCTGCTCGGTCGTACCGCATCGTGAAGATGAACAGGCACCCGAGTGCGACCGACACCAAACCGGTGCCGAGGGCGATGCAGGCGACGGCGATCCAGCGGGCTCGGTCCATCGGCGTGTCTCCCGACCGACGGACGTGCCGGTCACTTCTTGCCAGGCTGCTTCGACGCCTGCTTCGACCACGAGTCCTTGAGCGTCACCGTGCGGTTGAAGACGAGCTTCTCAGGCATCGATTCAATATCAGTGCAGAAGTACCCCGTGCGCTCGAACTGCACGCGCAGGCCGGGCCCGGCGTTGCGGGCCGCTTCGGCGAGCGCCGGCTCGACCAGCCCGGGTACGACCGCGAGCGAGTCGGGGTTCAGATCATCAAGGAAATCGCCGGTCGCTTTGCCGGGCTGCTCGGTGGTGAACAGGCGGTCGTACAACCGGACCTCGACGCGCTCGGCGTGCTCGGCGCTGACCCAATGGATTGTTCCCTTGACCTTGCGGACCTTGCCCTCGGCGTCGGCGGGCGGGCTGTTGCCGCCGCGGGTTTCGGGGTCGTGCGTGCAGCGCAGCTCGACGACCTCGCCGGCGTCATCTTTGATGACTTCCTGGCAGGTGATCCAATAGCCGTAGCGCAGGCGGACCTCGCCGCCGGGCTTGAGGCGGAAGAACTTTTTCGGGGCATCCTCCATAAAGTCGGCCCGCTCGATGTAGAGCGTGCCCGAGAAGGGCACCTCGCGCGTGCCAGCCTCGGGGTCCTCGGGGTTGTTCACCGCGGGCAGCATGTCGACCTCGCCCTCGGGCCACGATGTGATCGTGACCTTGAGCGGATCGAGCACCGCCAGATATCGCGGCGAGGTCTTGTTCAGATGGTCCCGCGCGGCGTTCTCGAGGCGCACCGCATCGACCAGCGCGTTGTACTTGGTCACGCCCGCTTCGAGGACATAGCTCCGGATCGCCTCGGGCGTGTGCCCCGCGCGGCGCATGCCGGAGATCGTGGGCATGCGCGGGTCGTTCCACCCGGACACGTGCCCGTCCTTCACGAGCTGGAGCAGGTACCGCTTCGACATGATTGTGTAGGCCGGGTTGAATCGCGCGAACTCGATCTGCTGGGGGTGGTGGATCGGCTCGCCCCACTCGGAGCCGGGGCCGCGGTCTTTGTTGATCGCGTCGATAAACCAGTCGTAGAGCGGGCGGTGGTCCTCGAACTCGAGGGTGCAGATTGAGTGGGTGATGCCCTCGATGGAGTCTTCGAGGCCGTGCGCCCAGTCGTACATCGGGTAGACGCAGTAGCGATCGCCCGTGCGGTGGTGCGGCGTCCGCAAGACGCGGTACATCACCGGGTCGCGCAGGTTCATGTTGGGCGAGGCCATGTCGATCTTGGCACGCAGCACGCGCGAGCCGGTCTCGAATTCGCCCTTGACCATGCGGGCAAACAGGTCCAGGTTCTCATCGACCGATCGCTCGGCGTGGGGCGAGCGCGTGCCGGGCGTTTTGAGGTTGCCCCGTGTCGCGCTGATCTGCTCGCCGGACTGGTCATCGACGTAGGCGAGGCCCTTCTTGATGAGTTCGACCGCCCAGTCGTGCATCTGCTCGAAGTAGTCCGAGGCGAACCGCACGCCGACGCGCTCGGTCTCGGGCGCCAGCGGCGGCTCGGCCATGCCCTCCCACCGCACGCCGAGCCAGCGCACGTCCTCGATGATCGAGTGGACGTACTCGTCCTCTTCCTTGGCCGGGTTGGTGTCATCGAAGCGGAGGTAGAACCTGCCGCCGAACTCTTGGGCAAGCGCGAAGTTCAGGCAGATCGCCTTGGCGTGCCCGACGTGGAGGTAGCCGTTGGGCTCTGGGGGGAAGCGCGTTGAGACGACCGCTCGCTCGCCCGCGGGCCCCCACTTACCCGAGGCGATGTCGGCGTCGATGATCTGCTGGATGAAGTGACGCGTCGGGGCGTCGGCGGGAAGCGAGGATTCGGTGTTCGTCTCGGGCATGCGACGATCGTACGACGGCCGCAACGTGTTTACGCGGTTGCCTCATCCATGGCCGGGTAGTCCGTGTAGCCCTCGGGCCCGCCGCCATAGAAGGTCTCGCGGTTCCACGGCGCGAACGGCCCGCCCGCCGCGACGCGCTCGGCGAGGTCCGGGTTCGAGATGTAGAGCTTGCCGAAGGCGACGGCGCCCGCCTTGCCCTGTGCGATGCGCTGGGCGGCCTGCTCGGGGTCGAGGTTGCCGTTCGATATGTAGACGCTGCCGCCCGCGCTGAGGAAATTCTCGCGGACCGCGTCGATGACATCCTCGTAGCGCTGGGCCTCGTCGCCGAAGGACTCGACGTTGTGCAGGTACGCCAGACCCAGCGCCCCGAGGCGCGAAGCGAGCGTGCTGTAGGTCTCGAGGCGGTTGTCATCGACGAGCGTGTCGCGCTCGCCGGTCGGGCTGATGCGGTAGCCGACCCGGCCTGCGCCCCAGACACCGACCACCGCCTCGGCGACCTCGATCGGCAGGCGGAGGCGGTTGTCGAGCGAGCCGCCGTAGTTGTCGGTGCGCTTATTGGTGCCGGTTCGGCAGAACTGGTCGAGCAGGTAGCCGTTGGCGCCGTGGATCTCGACGCCGTCGAAACCGGCGTCCTTGGCGTTCTGCGCGGCCGATCGGTACTGCTCGATCACGCCCGGGATCTCGTCGGTTTCGAGCGCACGGGGCTCGGAGACCTGAACCATCTCCGAGTCGCGGTCGATGTAGGTTTTGCTGTCGGCCCGGATCGCGGAGGGGGCGACGGGCTGTGCGCCATCGAGCTGGAGCGCGGTGTGGCTGATGCGGCCGACGTGCCACATTTGCAGCACGATCCGCCCGCCCGCGGCATGCACCGTGTCGTTGACCTTCTTCCATCCCTCGACCTGCTCGGCCGAGTGGATGCCGGGCGTGAAGGCGTACCCCTTGCCCTGCGGCGAGATCTGCGTCGCCTCGGCGATGATGAGACCCGAGCCCGCACGCTGGCGGTAGTACTCGACGTTGAGGTCGTATGGCACGTCGCCCGGCTGGGCCGCCCGGCTGCGCGTGAGCGGGGCCATCAAGACGCGATTCGGTGCTTCGATATCGCCGATCGCGATCGGCTTGAGCAGGGGAGAAAGGTCGGCCATGGGTGCGGTGCTCCTGGGCTTGGTCGTTGGTTGGTATGACGTGCTCGGCAGCCTTGGCGTTACGAGTGGGCCGCGATGCACGACGCGATACGCGCGATCGCACGCTCGCGTGGCAACAGGCCGATCGTGTCGCCGAGACCCGGGCTGACGGTGCCGCCGGTCATCGCGATGCGCAACGGCTGGGCCGCCTTGCCCATGCCGACCTCGCGTTGCTCGCAGAACGCCTTAATGCTGCTTTCGATCGCCCCGGGCTCCCAGGGCTCGACACCCGCCAGCACCGGCTCAAGATCACGCAGCATCGCCACGCCCGCGCCGTCGTTCTTTGTGAGCACCTTGCCCACGGCCTTCGCGTCGTACTCGATCGCGTCGTCGTCGATCAGTGCGAAGTGGATGACCGTCTCGACATCCGCGAGTGTCTGCACGCGGATTTGGGCGGCCCGGCACGCGAGCGGCACGCGCTCGCCCAGCGCCTCGATCGGATCGGGACGCGACCGCTCCGCCCACGTGCGCCACTCGGCCTCGAACTTCGCGGAGTCCATGGTCTGGAGGTCGTCGCCGCTGAATGCAGCCAGCTTGGCTCGGTCGAACTTGCTCGCGGTCTTGCCGAGCCGGCTTGGTGAGAAATGCTCGGCGAGGTACGCCATGTCGAAGCGTTCGAGATCGGTGCCGTCGTCGTTTTTCACGCCCGGGTTCCAGCCGAGCAAGGCGAGGTAGTTGCACACCGTCGAGGGCAAGTACCCCGCGCTGCGGAAGTCCTCGACGTCGATCTCCGGCAGCGACAGTTCCAGATGCTGCGCGAGCGCGACGAGCTGGCCCTGCGGCAGCTGGGTGGACTTGTCCTTGAGCCACTTGACGAATGTTGCCTCGTCGATCTCGGGAACGGGCGGCGCGTCGAGCTTGGCGTCACGCCCTGCGGCGCGGGCTGCTTTGTCCTTGTCACGCTTGGACATCTTCGAGCCGTCGGGATTGAAGATCAGCGGCAGATGCGCGTACGCCGGCGTGCGGAAGCCGAGCGCGCGCTGGAGGGCGACGTGGCGGGGCGTGTTGTTGAGGTGCTCCTGACCCCGCATGACGTGCGTGACGCCCATGAGCTCGTCGTCGACGACGACGGCGAAGTGGTACGTGGGGAACCCGTCGCGTTTGCGGATAATGAAATCGTCGATGTGGTCGGCGTCGAAGCTAACCTCGCCGAGCACGTCGTCGTGCACGACGATCGTCTCCGCGGGCGTGCGCAGGCGGAGCACGTGCGGCTCGCCGTTGCGCATCCGCGCGAGCGAGCCCTCGGCGTCGTAGTCATCGGCTTGGGTGTATCGGAAGGTCTGCTTCGCCTCGCGGGCTGCATCTCGGCGGACCGTGAGCTGCTCCTCGGTGTCGAAGGCGGGGTAGGCGCGCCCCTGCTCGATCAATCGCTCGAAGTGCTGCTGATAGATGTCGAGGCGCTCGGCCTGATGGAAGGGTCCGACGCTGCGCGGGTCGCCACCGATGGTTCGGCCGCCGTGCTCGAGATCGGGGCCTTCGTCCCAGTCGATGCCGAGCCAGGCGAGGTCTTCGAGGATGCCCTTGGTCGCGTCGTCCGAGGAGCGGGCCTGGTCGGTGTCCTCGACGCGGAGGATGAACGAGCCGCCCGCCCTCCTTGCATGGGCCCAACAGAACAGCGCGGTCCGGGCCCCGCCGATGTGCAGGTGGCCGGTGGGCGAGGGGGCGAAGCGGGTGACGACGGGCGGTGAGGAAGTCATGGGGCAGGACGGTAGACGGCCGCGGGCGGGGATCGATGATGCGGGCCCGCGGGACCATGTCCCGGCGACCCGTTGAACGGACAAGGCGGTCCGTTATAGAATGCGCCGCTCGCTGGGTCTTTCTGGCGAGGCATCTGGACACGATTTTCAAGGAGTCCGACCATGGCCGTTCGCAACCCCGCCGACATCCGCAACATCGCTCTGGTTGGCTCGGGTGGCGCGGGCAAGACGACACTCGCCGAACGGCTGCTCTTCGAGGCGGGCGCGATCCAGAGGCTCGGCACGATCGAGGATGGCACGACCATCAGCGACTGGACCGACGAAGAAAAACACCACGGCCACTCCATCCGCCCCAGCGTGCTGCACTTCGAGCACGAGGGCCATTGGGTCAACCTGATCGACACGCCCGGACGCGGCGACTTCCTGGGCCAAGCCATCGCCTGCTTCCCGGCTGTCGAGACCGTCGCGGTCATGATCGACGCGGCGCGCGGCATCGACACGACCGTCCGCCGACTCATGAAGGTCGCCGAACAGCGCAACCTGCCCCGCATGATCATCATCAACGGCATCGACCACCCCGAAACCGACTGCGCAGCGTTGCTTGAGCAGGTGCGGGCCGCGTTCGGCAACGAGTGCCTGCCCATCGGCCTGCCTGCCAAGGGCGGCTCGCGCGTCATCAACGTCTTCGAGCACGACGGCTCGGACTCCGAGGCCGACGATGCCGACTTCTCCAGCGTTTCCGAAGCGCACCAGATGATCGTCGAACAGATCGTCGAGATGCAGGACGACCTGATGAACACCTACCTCGAAAAGGGCGAGGAGGGCTTGGACCCCAAGAAGCTCCACGACGCCTTCGAGGCGGCGCTGCGCGATGCGCACCTGATCCCGGTGACGTTCGTCTCGGCCAAGCAAGGCGCGGGCATCAAGGACCTGATGCACATCTTCGCCAGCCTGCTGCCGAGCCCGCTCGAGGGCAACCCGCGCCCCTTCCTGCATCGCGTGGACGAGGACGAGGACGAGCAGCTCGTCGTGCCCGAGCCCAACGCCGACAAGCCCGCGATCGCGCACATCTTCAAGGTTGCCTCCGACGCGTTCGTCGGCAAGCTGGGTGTGTTCCGCGTGCACCAGGGAACGATCAGGGCAAAGGGCGATGTCTTCATCGACGACGCGCGGAAGCCGATCCGTATCGCGCACGTGATCAAGCGGCAGGGCAAGGAGCATGTCGAGGTCGAGGCGATCGGGCCGGGTGACATCGGCGCGGTCGCGAAGATCGAGGAGGTCCGCTTTGACGGCGTGCTGCACGGCGACCACGACGAGGCGACGCTGCACCTCAAGCCGTTGCCCCTGCCCGAGCCCATGTACGGCCTGGCGATCGAGCTCAAGGATCACAAGGACGAGACCAAGTTCGCCAGCGCCATCCACAAACTGACCGACGAGGACCCATCGCTCCGTTTCGATCGCATCGCGGCGACAAAGCAGTCTGTGCTCCGCGGGCTCGGCGAGCTGCATCTGCGTGTGGCGCTCGAGAAGCTCAAGGACGCGTTCGGCATCGAGGTGAGCACGTCGATCCCGAAGGTCGCGTACAAGGAAACGATCCGGGCCGAGGCCGAGGCGAGCCATCGGCACAAGAAGCAGTCCGGCGGCTCGGGCGAGTTCGGCGAGGTGCACCTGCGCGTCGCGCCGCTGCCGGCCGAACACGAGACCGGGTTCGAGTTTGTCAACGGCACCGTGGGCGGCTCGATCCCGCGGCAGTTCATGCCCGCGATCGAAAAGGGCATCCGCCAAGTGCTTGAGCACGGCGCGGTCGCGGGCTATCCAATGACCGGCGTGCGCGTCGAGGTCTTCGACGGCAAACACCACGCGGTGGACTCCAAGGAGATCGCCTTCATCAAGGCGGGCAAGCGGGCCTTCATCGACGCGGTGAGCAAGGCAAAGCCCGCGCTGCTCGAGCCCTTCGTCGAGGTCGAGGTCAACGCGCCGGCGTCCTTCATGGGCGACCTGACCGGCGATCTGTCGGTCAAGCGGGGCCGAGTGCAGGACACGGACATGGGCACGGGCGACCAGGTCGTCATCCGCGCCCATGCGCCGCTGGGCGAGTTGCAGAACTACTCAACGGAGCTCAAGAGCATTACCCACGGCGCGGGGAGCTATTCGATGGCATACAGCCACGACGAGCAGACCCCGCCGCACGTGCAACAGGAGGTCATCGCGGCCTTTGGCGGCCACGGCGACGAGGACTAATCGCATCGCCAGTGCGTGAGCCGACCCTGACAGACCACCCACGCGAGCGGAAGTCTCCTTCAGCGTGGGCCGGGTGAAAGCTCCGGGGCAAGTGCCCCGGTTGGCGCGGCACGCCGCGTGTGGTTCAATACGGAGCGGCCGCGTGCGACAACGCCCGCCCGACCGAAGTAGCGAGTTGGCTGAACATCTGCGAGTCGAAGGGAAACACCGCGATGGCATCGTCGAACCGAAGCGTCTCACTGGTCGTGATCGTGATCAGCCTGCTGGTGGCCGGCGGGTTGCTGTTCGCGGCGGTCCGAGAGCTGTCGGCCGAGCTCGAGCACGACGAGCGCTACGGCGGGGCGTTCTCGGCGATTCATCTGGCGGCGGAAGACGGCGACGCCGCGGCCGTGCGCCGCGAGCTCGAGAAGGGCGTGGATGTCGACGTGCGCCGCGACGGCGGCGACCCCTGGCAGCAAGGCATGACGCCGCTCATGTCCGCGATCATCTCGCAGGACGTCGAGACCGCGAAGCTCCTGCTCGAGAAGGGCGCGAAGGCCGACGCATCATCGAAGGACGGCCGGACCGCGCTGATCTACGCGGCGGGCTGGGCGGGCGCAGACATGGTCGATGTGCTGCTCGAGCAAGACCCGCCGCTCGACGCGCGGTCGAGCGACGGTTGGACCGCGCTGATGATGGCGTCGGGCGCACGCGGCGAAGCCGAGAGCGTGCGTCGCCTGCTCGCGCGTGGCGCGAACGTGGACTATCGAAACAAGTGGGGCCAGACCGCTCTGCACCTCGCGGCAGTTGCCGGGAGCGCTGACAAGGTGCGTCTGCTGATCGAGGCGGGCGCGCAGGTCAACGATCGCGACAACGACGGCCGAACGCCGCTCGTCATCGCCGCCGCCAACGAGGCCGAGGTCGCCGTGCTTGATGCGCTCATCGGCGCGGGCGCCGACGTAAACATCGCCGACAACGACGGGCTGACGCCGCTCATGCGTGCCGCCGATCGCGGTGATGTCGAGCGTGTGCTCGTGCTGCTCAACGCCGGTGCCGATCCGCGGGCTGTGGATAACACCGGCCGGACCGCCCAAGGCTGGGCCGACAACCGCGCCGACGACCGCGGCCGCGAGATCGTTGCGATTCTGGAGTCCGCGGCCTGAGCGGTCCGATCTTCTGACTCCCACGCATGAGCACACCCATCGGCCCCAGCTCGAACCCCATGGCAACGCCCGCCTCGCTGCGGCTTGCCCAGTCGTATGGCGTCGCGCCGACGATGACGGTTCGTCCGGTCGCCGGCCCCCCTGCTGCCGAGCGCACGCAAGGCATTGATCAGGTCCGCGACACGATGCGGATTCCGCTGGCGGTTGAGGCGAAGGCTTCGGGCCCGGTGTCGCGTTTGGTCGCCGCGGCTGTGCCGGGCTCGGTCGATTTCTCCGGTGACACGCCCAAGCCAAGCACCGACGGCATGCCGCTCTACCGCCACCCCGCCGATCGCAACGCGGCAGCCACCGGCGTGCAAGCCGGTCGCGTGGTTGTTGGTCGCACGCTCGACACGCAGGGCTGATCGGCCGCACGTTCCCCGGCAGACCGCGTCGCTAGTCTGGCACCATGCCAACCACGCCGCCGCCACCCGGACCGCTCGCCGAGCATTTCGTCCTCGACCCAACCATCGCGTTTCTCAACCACGGCTCGTACGGCGCGTGCCCCCGCCGCGTGCTCGAAGAGCAGTCCCGCATCCGCGCGCACATGGAGCGCGAGCCGGTCGAGTTCTTCATGGTCGACATGGAGCGGCAGATGGACGAGGCGCGTGGCAGGCTTGCCGCGTGGCTCGGGTGCGACGCGGCAGGCCTCGTGCCCGTGCCCAACGCGACCACCGGCGTCGCGACGGCCCTCTGGAACCACCCGCTCGAGCTCGGCGACGAGATCCTCGTCAACGACCACGAATACTCCGCGTGCATCAGCGAGGCGAAGCGGCTCGCCAAGACCAAGCACCTGACCGTGCGCGAGGTCTCGCTCCCTTGGCCCGTACAGCACGAGGACCAGATCGTCGACGCCCTGCTCGAGGGCGTTACGCCAAAGACCAAACTCGCGATCCTGAGCTGGATCACAAGCCCCACCGCGATCGTGCTGCCCGCGGCCCGGCTCGTCCGCGAGTTTCGCGCGCGGGGCGTCGAGGTGATCCTCGATGGCGCGCACGCGCCCGGGCAGATCGATGTCGATATCGAATCAGTCTCGCCCGCGTACTTCACAGCAAACATGCACAAGTGGCCGTGCGCACCGAAGGGCTCGGGCGTGCTGTGGATCGCGCCGAAGTACCGCGAGGGGTTTGAGCCGTTGGTCCTCTCGGCGCGTGCGCACCTCGACCGGCCCGATCGCTCGCGGCTGCTCGCGCTCTTCGACTACACCGGCACGAGCGATTACACCGCGTTCCTCACCGCGCCCGCAGCCGTCGACATCATCAGCGAGATCGGCGGCGGGTGGGACGCGATCCGCGCACACAACGCGTCGCTCGCCCGGCGCGGCCGTGACATCATCTGCGAACGCCTCGGCATCGAGCCGCCCGCGCCCGACACGATGCTCGGCACCATGGCATCACTCGTTTTGCCCGGCGACGGGCTCGCATCGGGCGGCACGCGGCCGGGCGGCTACGAGGACCCGCTCCAAGAGCGCCTCGTGCGCACGCATCGCGTGCAGGTGCCTGTCTGGAGCCTGCCGTCGCGCCGGGCACGCATGCTGCGCATCAGCGCGCAGATCTACAACACAGAGGCGCAGTACGCACACCTTGCCGATGCGCTCGCCGAAGAACTGGCAGCGCACGCGTAGCCAAGCCGTTTACAGGCCGTACACAGGGCGGAGTCGGCTCTCGAGGTGGCGGAGCAGCGGGTCGGCGCCGAGGGGCTTGCCCGTGATGCGCTGGCACAGCTCGCCCGCGTGATATTGCCGGCCGTGGGCGTGGATGTTCGTGCGAAGCCACGCGAGCAGCTCGCCCATCTCGCCGGCCGCGATCTGATCGTCGAGCGTTGGGATCGCCTCGTTGATCGTCTCCCAGAACTGCGCGGCGTACAGGTTTCCGAGCGTGTACGTCGGGAAATAGCCGATCAGGCCGAACGACCAGTGGACGTCTTGCAGACAGCCGCGACGGTCGTCGGGCACGTCCATACCGAGCAGTTGCTTGAAGCGCTCGTTCCACGCGCCGGGCAGGTCTTGCACAGCGAGATCGCCCTTGATCATCGCGCGCTCGAGACCGAAGCGGAGCATGACGTGCAGGTTATACGTCGCCTCGTCGGCCTCGACACGGATGAAGCTGGGCTTGGCGGTGTTGACCGCGGCGTTCATCTGCTCGACGGTGTAGTCGCCCAGCGCGTTGCCGCAGGTTTCATTCACGACGGGAAGGGCCCACGTCCAGAACGCATTGCTTCGGCCGACGGAGTTCTCCCACATGCGGGACTGGCTCTCGTGGATGCCCAGCGAGATCGCGTCGGCGATCGGCTCGCCGAAGGGGTCGCCCTCGTTGTGACGCGGGAGACCCTGCTCGTAGAGGCCGTGCCCGCCCTCGTGCATGGTGCCATAGAGGGCGTCGGTGAAGCGCTCGTCGCGGTAGCGCGTCGTGAGTCGCGTGTCGCCCGGGCCCACGCCCTGGCAGAAGGGGTGCGTGGTGACATCGAGCCGACCTTGCTTGAGATCGAAGCCGATCGCTTCAAGCACGCGCAGGCCGAGCGCGTGCTGCATCTCTTCGGGGATGCGCGTGTTCAGTGGCGTGTCGTCGGGCTCGGTGCCGTTCTCGCGGAGATCGGCGATCAGTGCGCTGAGGCGCTCGCCCAGCGGCGTGAAGATCGCATCGATCTCCGACGCCCGCGCAGCGGGCTCGTACTCGTCGAGCAGCGCGTCGTAGAGCTCGCCGCCCTCGGGCGTGCCGTAGCACTCTGCTTTCTGTCGCGAGAGATCGAGCATCTTCTCGAGCCAGGGCGCGAAGGCTTTGAAATCGTTTGCGCCGCGGGCAACCTTCCATGCTTCCTGGGCCTGCGAGCCCGTGCGGGCGAGCTCGGAGACGAGCGACTCGGGCAACTTGGTCGCGCGGTCGTAGTCACGTCGCACCTCGCGGATGTTCGCCGCGTCGCGCGGGCTGCCTTGCACGTTGTCGTCGGCCTCGCACGCGGCGATCAGCTCGCCGAGCGTTGCGTCGGTCGATCGCTGGTGGATGACCGCTGCGAGGGCTGCGGACTGGTTGGCCCGGCCGGCAGCGCCGCCCGCGGGCATGTAGGTCTCCTGGTCCCAGCCGGCGAGGTGTGCAACCGCGGTGAGGTTGGCGATCTCGCGGAGGCGTGCGCGGAGTTGGTCGTAGGCGGGCGCGGCGGTTGTTGCTTCGGTTGTTGTGGGGGTTGTTGTGGGCGTTGCGGTGGTCATGGAGTTTCTCCGTTGTTGAGCGGCTCGGGTGCGCCGTGGAGCGCGTGTTGGAGTGCGATCAGGCTGTACGCCGTGATGAGCACGGGGTTGTCTTCCATCCAGCGGTCGTCGACGGAGCGGAATGAGCCGTCGCCATTTTGGAGTGTTGCGAGTTGTGCGATGAGATCGGCGGCCCAATCGTTGGGCTCTCCAGAGACCTCGATCATCGGCTCGCCCCAGGCGCTGAGGGCGCGAGCGAGGGTGATGTAGTAGTAGTACAAGCCGTCGGTGCCGATGCCGGGGTTCTCGGCCATCGTGTAGTTGTCTTGCAGCCAGGCGTACGCGGCGATCACGCGCGGATCGTCGCGATCGAGCTCGGCGTAGAGGTAGCTCTTGAATCCCGCGTAGGTCATCGAGCCGTACGAGCGCAGGCGCGACGCGGTCGTGCCGTCGGAGAGCGTCTCGGCGATCTCGCCCGCCTTCGATTCGCCGACGCCGATCTCGTCGCCGTTGGGGCTCGTCGCGTAGATGAAGCCGCCCTGGCTTGAGCCGTCGGCGTAGGGCATGTCGTTGATCTCGTCGACCATCTGCGTGCGCTCGAGAAACACAAGCGCGCGCTGATAGGCGGGATCGCTCGCGGGCACGCCCGAGTCGTGGAGTGCCTGGAGCATGAGGTTGAGGTTCGAATTGTCGGGCCGCCCTGAGCCGCCGTAGCCGATGCCGCCGTAAAAGGGGTGCTCGCGCGTGACCCGGCCGGTCGTGTCGCCCGCGACCTCGTCGCCCGCGAGCGCATCCTCGGACCATTGCAATCTGCCGAGCATGCGCTGCGCGGGTGCGATCGCGTTGCGGGCCTGGGCAGCGCTCGCGAAGTCTTCGCTGTCGGCGAGCACGCGGGCGAGGGCGCTCAGACAGATGGCGGTGTTGTACGAGGGCAGGATGGCGTCGTAGATGCCGCCGTCGGGCTGGCGGAAGGAGAGCATGTAGTCGACAGCCCGCGCGATCGCCGGGTCGGCGGGCGTGACGCGCGGGTCGAGCACCATGCCGGTGACGACGAGGCCGGTGATCGCGGGCAGGTCGGGGCCGCGCGGGTTCACAGCCCAGCCGCCGGTGTCGGCGTCCTGCTGGGTGCGTAGATACTCGATCGCGCTCGCAGCCATCGCCTCACCGGTCGCTCGCACTTGAGCGTTCTGAACTTGGGCCATAGACGAAACGGTGATGGTGGAGGCAACAGCAACAGCGGTGATGAAGCGGCACATTGATAAATCCTCCATCGGCGAAGCGCAGCGCTCGAGCCGGGTGTCACAGGGTAGTGGTCAGGCCGAGGGCGTTGGCGTCACGGGCGCGTGTGCAGCCAGGAGCGCCGCGGCGGCGACCACGGCCGCGGTCTCGACGCGCATCACGTGCGGGCCGAATCGTGCGATCCGCACGCCCGCGTCGCGTGCCGCAGCGAGCTCGCGCGGGTCCCAACCGCCCTCCGGACCAATGAGCAGCGTGACGTGATCGTTGCGCGGGTCCGTGCTGTTCGCGTCGCCCAGCGTGGTGCCCGAGGCGTCGGCGAGGACGGTTGTGCTGGCACTGGCGAATGCCTCTGAGAATCCGATGCCCGGCTCGATGGTGAGTGACCACGCCCGGCCGCACTGCTTGCTCGCCTCGGCGGCGACGCGTTCGAGCCTGGCGAGCTTGCCCTCGCGCGGGTCGACCACCGTTCGCTTGGTAATCAAAGGCCCCCACGACGCGGCGCCCGACTGGGCAAGCTGATCGATCATGTGCTCCAGCCTTGGGCCCTTGGGCGGGGCGGTGCGGACGTGAACGGCGGGTGCCGGCCTCGGCTCGATCCTGACCGCGTCGATCCGGGCGGTGAGCGACCAGCCCGATTTCTTCCCGAGCTTTTCGGCACCGGCGATGGTCGCCGTCGCGATTCGGCCTCGGCCGTCGAGCAGCTCGATCGGGTCGCCCGCTGCGAGCCGCTTCACGCGGACCGCGTGCTGGGCCTCGTCGCCCGTGATCGCGACGTGCTCGCCCTCGCCAGCAAGGCCCTGCGTGAGATGGACGCGGTGCACGCTCATGCCTCGGGTTATATCGCGGATGTGGGCCGGGAGCGGATTTGGGCCGAATACGTGGGGTGCAGTCGGTTATCTGGACTGTGTGCGGCCGGTGGACAGCGTGCGAGACCGCGGTGAACCGGTCTTGAGTCGGCGCGGGCGTTGGTCGATGATGCGGTGGGTGGGTCCGGGAATGTCCCCGCCCACTCGCCCGCGACGGGCGGCCGACGTTGATGATCTGAGGAACCGTGAGCGACCACGCTGGCAACCAACCAGCCGACCAGCAGGACCAACGCGTCGAGGACGCGCTCGATGCCGGTGCGCTCGC
>ERZ1740070.1247-NODE-1247-length-16111-cov-10.783383_pt1 | contig 16111 bp, 19 predicted proteins | sample MGYA00581734_ERZ1740070 | MGnify/ENA primary metagenome ERZ1740070 (study PRJEB43018, sample SAMN04849744) | marine metagenome | isolation source: floating plastic debris | place: Pacific Ocean | collected 2008-09-01 | study: EMG produced TPA metagenomics...
GCTGTGGCCCCTTTTTAAGCCGCGATCCGGTCCCTTTTTACTCTGCGATTGACACCGATAGTCGCCCAGAAAAAACTGAGCCATATACCGAAGGCAACAATAGATCGATAACACGCAAACCAGTTAAGGAATTACTTAGCTGCAAAGCTTTCCGCTTACTTGCTGCGTAAGGTGTGTCCGGTCCATCAGGGAGCGCATGAAAACTGCTAAAGTTGACTACCCCACCAATGTCGCTGGCTCGCGCAACATCCAATATGGACTTGTATAATGCTACGTTTGTTTCTTCAAATGTGTGATCAGGTAAGGTTTTATCATTGTTTTGAACTGCCATATGAATGAGCCAGTCAAAACCCCTACCGTACTTAGCCAAGTCATCATAGACGACACACTGTTCAGCTGGAAAAAGCGATTTCAAGCGCTCAGCGGAGCGTCCAACCAAAAGCAATTCCATTCCCATAGCGCTAAGCCTTGGGACCAGCTGTTTGCCAATTGTGCCAGATGAGCCTGTCAGAATGACTTTCATCAACTAATCCGTAATCGATAGAGCTTCGAACTTGCAGCTCACCTTCTGCTACATCGCAGTATGATACACAACGTATTTCGATACTGCGTCTGATATTGGGGCGCTCTGTCACTCTCGCACGCACCGTCGGCGAGGCATTGTGATTTGACGAGCCGCCTATTCTGCTTCGCCCCAAGGCTCGCGGAAATCCTCTCGACGCTGTTCTGATGATGCGTTGACGTAACTGAAACGCCAAGGCTACTGCTGCCATTTGTAGTTCCTTACGGCTATCAAGTATTACAGAAGCTGCAAAAGTCATGCAGTGCCCCTGCCACCTCCCTCTCCTACCACATCTTGAGATTCCTCTTGCTCGAATCTCTATTCTCGGCCAGATATATACGCTAAGAGGCATGTATAACGACAAAAACCGTAACAAACGGTGTCGGATAGAGGTATCAGCATGGCGGCCGAGCGGGACCGTATTGATTTTCTTGTGGGCGAGCATGCGCAGAAATTGTCCGAGCGTCTACAGGCGCATCGTGCGCAATTGTTTCCGCCCGATGCCAAGCGTGAGCTGCGGAAATTCACCAGTGGTGAGGCGGCAGAGCTGCTGGGCGTGAAAGACGCCTATCTGCGCAAGCTGCATCTGGACGGCCGCGGCCCCTCGCCCGAAGTACGTGCGGGTGGCCGACGTTACTACACGCCTCAGGACCTGCAGGCTTTGCGTGAGATGCTGGAAACCGGTGCCAAATCGCCCGGCACCTATCTGCCCGGGCGGCAGGATGGGGACCATTTGCAGGTCATCACAGTCATTAATTTCAAAGGTGGCTCAGGCAAAACGACCACGGCGGCACATCTGGCGCAAAAGATGGCGCTGGATGGTTACAAAGTGCTGGCTATCGATCTTGATCCGCAGGCGAGCCTGTCGGCCTTGCACGGCTTTCAGCCGGAATTTGATCTCTTGGATGGTGGCACGCTTTATGATGCGATCCGCTATGATGATCCCCTGCCCTTGCGCGATGTGATCCAGAAAACCTATTTCACAAACCTTGATATCGTGCCGGGCAATCTGGACCTGATGGAGTTTGAACACGACACGCCCCGCGCGCTTGTCCAACGCGACGGTAACCTTTTCTTCACCAGGGTTGGCGACGCGCTGGCCGAGGTGGAAAAGGACTATGATGTCGTGGTGATCGATTGTCCACCGCAGCTGGGATATTTGACGATGTCGGCTCTGTCGGCGGCGACGGCGGTGTTGGTCACGGTGCATCCGCAGATGCTGGATGTGATGTCGATGTGCCAGTTTTTGTTGATGGTTTCCAATCTGTTAGGTGTTGTTGCCGATGCTGGTGGGGACATGTCCTATGATTGGCTGCGTTATGTGGTGACACGGTATGAACCCGGCGACGGGCCGCAAAACCAGATGGTAGGGTTCATGCGGAATATGTTTGGGGACAACGTGCTGAACCATACCGTGTTGAAGTCCACCGCGATCTCGGATGCGGGGATTACCAAACAGACACTCTATGAGGTTGAAAAGGGCCAGTTCACCCGCGCGACCTATGAACGCGCGATGGAAAGCCTGAATGCGGTGAACGGCGAAATCGAAGGGCTTGTGCAAGCAGCATGGGGGCGTGAGCATGGCACGTAAGGACCTGATGAAAGGCCTGATGGGCGAGGAAACCGCGTCCGACCCCCCTGCCCGCGTGGATGCGGCCCGCCCCCGATACAAGAAAGGTGCGATTGGTGCGGTCAGCCGCTCGATCGAGGATCTCAAGCGACGCTCGATCATTGAGGTTGACGCGCGCATGATCGACAGCGGCGGTTTGCAGGACCGGCTGGATGACGATGCGGATCTATCCGCGTTGATCGCGTCGATCCAGGAATATGGCCAACAGGTCCCGGTTCTGTTGCGCCCCAACCCCAATGATCCTGAACGGTATCAGGTCGTGTATGGACGTCGCCGGGTTGCGGCGCTGAAGGCGCTGAATGAACCGATCAAGGCACTGATCCGCGATCTGGATGATCAGGCGCTGGTGTTGGCGCAGGGTCAGGAAAACGCTGCCCGGAAGGACCTGACATTCATCGAAAAGGCGAACTTCGCTCGGCAGATGCGCGATGCGGGGTATGAGCGCAAGATCATCTGTGATGCTCTGGCAATGGATAAGACGTTGATTTCACGTCTTTTATCTGTGGCTGACCGTATCCCTGTGCGTTTGATCGAGGCGATTGGGTCCGCCCCCAGCATCGGGCGCGACCGGTGGCTGGCACTGGCCGACAAGATCGGTAATCGTGATCTGGTCGGTGAAGCCAAGGGCGATAGCTCTGATGCCCGGTTCGAGGCTGTAATGCAGGCCCTGCGCCCGCCCAAGCGCCCTGCCCCGCCACCGGACAAGATCAAGGCCGCTGATGGCCGCCCCTTGGCCGATGTGGCCCGAAAGGCTGGCAAGACCATCGTCACGCTGCCCGCCAAGACATCCCATGGTTTCGATGACTGGCTGATCGAAAACCTGACCGAGATTCACCGCAACTGGCAATCAGAGCGCGGCGAATGACCCGAGCATAAAAACGAAAACAAGGAGGCACGACAGGACAAGGAAGAAAAGAAAAAGCCCCCCGAAACGGATTTCGAAGGGCCTTTGGTTGGTGTGTAGCAACTCTGAATCTAAGGTCAAAAGTTGACAGCTGTCAACAAGCGTCAGTTCTGGCGGGGAAATAAACTTTGTCTCGTGATACCAGATGCAACTGATTTCAACGACGCCCTTTGGGCAGCGGCCGATGACGGCTACCCTAATGAAACGCGCAGCAGAGGCGCAAGAAGCGGCCGAGATCCCCCATATCGATAAATGGGCCCTCTTCCGCGATCTTTGCACAGCGCGGCGCACCTATGATGTCACCGATCGTGACCTGACGGTGCTGAATGCGCTGTTGTCCTTTCACCAGGCCAAGACGTTGTCGGACAATGACAACCTGATCGTGTTTCCGTCGAACAAGGCGCTGTCAGAGCGTGCCCATGGCATGGCCGAAAGCACCCTGCGCCGGCATCTGGCCGCCCTCACCCATGCGGGCCTGATCCAGCGGCACGACAGCCCTAATGGTAAACGCTATGCCGCCCGTGATCGTGGTGGCGACGTGGTCCGCGCCTTTGGCTTCGATCTGCGCCCGCTTCTGGTCCGTGCTGTCGACATCAACCGCGCCGCTGCCGAGGCTGAGGCCGCAGCAGAGCGTCTGCGGCGTTTACGGGAAGAGGTTGTGGTGATGAAGCGCGATGCGCTCAAGCTGTGCCTCTACGGGCAAGAGAGCGGCGCTGACGGCCCGTGGGAGGCGCATCAGTGCGCGCTGCTGGATGTTCATAAGCACATGCGGCGCAAGATGACGGAAGAGGCGTTGCAGCAATTGGTGGTGACGCTGAAAGGCATGTTGGCGGCCATTGGTAATCAGCTTAAAACAAAAGAAATGAGCGGCAGTGACACCAATGCTGAGCGGCATCATCATAATTCAAATAAAGACTCTTCTGTACTTGAACCTTGCTTATATAAGCAATGGGACGAGGGTGGTGATCAAACGGATATCGTTGCGTGTGAGGCGACGCAGCAACCAGAACCCAATCTGCCATTGGCAGTCGTGCTGAAGGCGTGTCCCGATATTGTGCCATACGCTCAGGATGATTTGAGACATTGGCATCAGTTGGTAGCAGTGGCCGGATTTGTTCGTGGCATGATGGGGATCAGCCCCGACGCATGGGCCAAGGCCCAGGAGGTGATGGGGCCAGAGGTGGCCGCGATCACGGTTGCAGGCATTCTGCAGCGCGTGGCCGAGATCAACTCGCCCGGTGGATACTTGCGTGCGCTGACGCGTAAGGCAGAAGATGGCGCGTTTTCACCGGGGCCGATGATCATGGCGTTGCTGAATACAGGGCAGGGAAGTTGACAGCTGTCAACTCTGCATGCGGCTGCCACTAGCGCTCTTATGTTGTGGCGCTTTGACAACCGGTCCTTATACTGGAGATCAATCGCGACGTTTCGCAATGAGGAGATCACGAATGTCATGGACTAGTCGGAACGCTGTGATCGGTTCGCTAACTATGGTTGCGCTGAGCGCTTGTGGCGGTGGAGACGGTCTTCGCTTCTCGGAGGCGGATCAAACGGCGGCATTAGAGGCTTGCGCAGAGCAATTGGGGATCCCTTTGTTCACGCAGCGTTTAGAGTCAAGGGATGGACCAGCTGCGATTTTTGCGGTCAATGCGAACGGCGTAACCCTCGCGCAAGGGCGTGCGATAAATCAATGCAGTGGTCGGACCTTGCGGGCAAATTACACGCCGGTTTAGCCGCCGATGTCAGTGTAGTGCCGTGTTTCGCTGTATCAACCGCCCTACAGCGCCTGCAGGATGCCATGCGTCTCTGACATCTTCGCCAGCGTATTGTCCAACCGCATCGCCCAACGTGGGCCGATGTCTCGCGCAATGTGATAGGCCTCGCGCAGTTCATCAGGGCGATCCTCGGCCAGTGCGTTGATGAGAAACGCAGCCTGCGCGCGGTCCTTGGTGGATTTGATTGCATCTGGCCCGCCTTGTCTGCGGTCTGCGACGATCAGCTTGTGAATGGCAAAGCGTTCGGGTTGCGGGATTTGCACCAGCACACCGCTGCGATAGGGGATTGCAGCCAGGATCGGCCGCTCGATCAGATAGTTCAGATGATGCAGGGATTGTGCGTCAACGCCCAGGGCTGCCAGCGGCCGGATCGTTTCATCCGCGTCAAAGGACGGCGTCAGAAACTCGACCATCAGCTCATTCCGTGTCTGTTTCCAGCGCCAGACATTGCCGGGTTTCAGGTCCGGCACGGGGTCAAAAGCAAAGTCGCGGAACACGTCCTGCAGCCGGGGCGAGACGACATCATCCAGCGCCAGTGACAGCCGTTCAAAGCTGGCAATATCCATGTCGCGGGTCAGGGCGGTGTCGTCAAAGCGATAGCGCAGGCCCAGTTCGCCCTCGTACAGCCGAAACGCGTGGGTGCCCACTATCGTCCCGCCCAGGCGAAAGACACCCGCCTTGGCCATGGCTGCCATCAGACTGCCGGTTGCCGCGTCGATCCGCATGAACCCTTCGGCGCGCAGGATGCGGATCAAGCGCGTGCGGCCTTCCTGCCGTGACCCCGCCTGTGCCCGCAGCATCGTCAGCTGTTCCAGCCGCGGGGCAAGCTCTGGCGTGTCCTCACCGATATAGGCCTTGCGCACATCCGTGCCGACGCGGAACGTGTCGTACCAATAGGTCTTGCCGCTGCGTGTCACCTTTGTCGGCGTGCCGCGCACATCCATCACCACCTCATCCTTGAGCGAGGCGAGAAGGTCATGATAGGCCGCATGCGCGGTGGGGGAGTGGCGGTTTTGCATGATGTTCAACAGTTTTCGGTTTTGTTGAACATGAGGATGTGTTCAACAAAAGTCAATTTCGTTGAACATAGTGCTATCCCAGCAAATCCGCCGCCGGGTTTTCGGTGATCTCGACGTCGTCATAATACTTCTGCGCCTGCGCGAGAGAGCGGTGCAGCGATAGCCGCATTGCTGCCTGGATCGGGGCACCGTCCAGTGCGGCCTGGGTCAGGAAGCCCGAGCGCAGCCCGTGTGGTGTGGCAAAGCCTTTGGGAAACCCCGCCTGCGTGACGCGTTTCTGGACGATCTGATAGATGCCATCAGGTGAAAGACGCCGCTCCAGCGGGTCGTCGTTCTGGGTGACCGGTCGGAAGAGGGGGCCTGTGTTGATGCCGCCCATCTCGATCCAGAAGGCCAGCGCCCGGGCAGCGCGGCCTTTGAGCACAAGTTTCGGGGTTTTTCCGGTCGTCGTCGTTTTGGTCTCCACCAGATTGATCCAGACGATCCCGTTGCTGTCATAGTCCTTGAGGTCGACATCCTGTCGCATCAGCCCCGCAATTTCAGACCGCCGGCGCCCGCCAGAGGCCCAACCCAGCATCAGTACCGCCCGGTCACGGATCCCGCGCAAGGAGTGGTCACAGGTCGCCAGTACGGCCTCCAGTACCTCACGCGTGATCGGGTTGGCGGATTTGGGGGCCTTGGGTTTCGCGGCGGCCCGCCGGGCTTTGGCGCGGGCCTGGCGCAGCAGGGGGGCCTCGAACGGGCTGGCGAGGTTCTTCATCCGGTGAAAGGCCCGCCAGGAGGCGATGCGCCGGTCCAGCGTGGACGGGGCCGGGCAGGCGAGGCTCTTGCGCAGCCTTTGGGCGATCAGCGCCTCAGCGGCCGGCAGGGCAGGGTCCTGCGGGTCCACATCATTCAGGTCGCGGCTGTGATCCAGGATAAAGCGCAGGGCGACAGCCTCGTTTTCCGGCCAGGCCAGCGGGGTGGCAAATGCGGCGGCTTTCCAGGCTGTCAGATAGATCAGGTCACGCTCATAGGCGCGCAGGGTGTTGGCTGGGGTGCCTTGCACATAGAGGTCGGTCAGCGCGTGATGATCAGCCTCAGAGAGGGCAGGGGGCCGGGGTATGTGTGCAGGCGCGAAAGGTGTCATGTCCGCCTTTTTCGTCAGATTTAGCGTCAAAATCAAGAGACATGATAACTGAAACTTATCATGTGTAATGGGGTACTTTCTGAAATTGCTTGGGTACTGCGCAAAATAGCCCCATACTGCACAGTATGCAAAATAAGGGCCAAATTTCTTTCATCGAAGATGAAAGCCCGCAACCCGCCGATCTGGACCCATTTGATCCGGACCCGGTGGAGGAGGACGATTTGTGGTTTCTGCCGGGGCCGGACCACGCCACGCTGGATGACGCGCATGATCTGCCGCTGCCGCAGGCCGATCGGCAACCGCTTGTGGATGTGGCCGCATGGGCAAAGGCAGAGGCAACGCTGGCCCGTCCATTGGCGGAACTTGCGCAGCTATCGGGCATGTTGCGGGCGCGCCTGGCAGACGGGCCGGAAGGCTGGCAGCATCGGTTGGCCCTGCAAGAGGCGGTGGATCTGAGCTGGCTCGCGGGGGATCGGGTGCCGTCCGAACGGCTGGCGCTGTGGCAGATGCTGCGGCTGGCTGGCGGTGCAGAGGATACGCAGGCTTTGGCGCGGGCCGGATGGGCGGCGCGGCGATTGCGGGACGGGCCGCGGCTGCAGGATGATCTTGCGACATTCCTGGGGCGGCAGGCGGTCGGCGCAGAAGCCGCGCTGCCCGACAAACTGGCGGACTGGGCCGAGGTGATGGGGCAGGCGCGGACACTTCATCCGATCACACAAGCTGCACTCGGGTTCCATATCTGGCCAGTGGTTGGTCTGTCAGTCGGTCATGACTTTGGCGGTGCCGCGCCGCTTGCCTTGATGGAGGCGGCCGTTGTTGCCGCCCGGTCCAGTGTGGCTGGCAATCCCGTGGATATAACGGGGCGATATTTCCTGCCGCTCGCGCTTGGCGGAGGAGGGGGGTTGCGCTGGGGCGGCAGCGCAGAGGATCGCTTGGGGCGCTGGATTGGCGGGGCCACCCACGCGACCCGCGCAGCACTGCGCACGCTTGATCGGCTGCGGGACTGGGACACGCGCACCCAGACACTTTGTAGCGACCTGTCTGGCCGCACACCGGCGCAATTGATCGCGTTGCTGCGGGATTGGCCCATCGTCAGTGCACCGATGGCTGAAAAGGAAACAGGCGCCAGCCGCGCCGCCGTTCAGCGCAACCTCAACCTGCTGGTCAAGCGCGGCGTCGCGCGCGAAGTCACAGGGCAGGAGCGGTATCGCTTCTGGACGACCAACATGTCTGTCTGAATTCAGCACACCTCACAGGGGACTGTTGCATTAATCGGAGTGTTTGACCACATTCGAAGTCTTTGAGGTTGAGCATGCCGCGCAAGTTACCCTTCAAGCATCACCGTTTCCCGCGCGAGATCATCCTGTGTGCGGTGCGGTGGTACTTGCGCTACCTGCTGTCCTATCAGGACGTGGTCGATCTTCTTGCAGAGCGCGATGTCGTGGTTGATCGCTCGACCGTATTTCGGTGGGTGCAAAAGTTCGGTCCGGAACTGACCAAACGCACTGAGAAGCATTTGCGCCGGGCGAGCGTCGATTGGCACGTGGATGAAACCTATATCCGTGTCGGTGGAAAATGGCGTTACCTTTGGCGCGCCATCGACGCAAATGGCCAGATGGTCGATTTCCGCCTTACCGCTCGCCGGGATGCGAAGGCAGCCAAAGCTTTTCTGAACAGGGCGATTGAGCGAGTACGCCTGCATCGCCCAGTCACGATCTGTACCGACAAGGCGCAAGCTTACCGGCGCGTGATCCGCGAGATCAACAACCGCTACGATCCGCATTTCGACAGCATTCGCCACATCGACCGCAAGTGGCGGAACAATCGGATCGAAAGCGATCACGCTGCCATGAAGCGGCTCCTCGGATATCGCCAAAGCTTCCGATCATTGCGAACAGCCAAAACGACCCTGAGCGGAATTGAGACGATCCGCACCATCAAGCGCGGACACATCCATTACAAACAACCAGGCGTCAGGGGCGAGATTGAATTCATCGGCAGGCTGTTCTAAGCTTCAGCGTGACAACTTGCTCGCCACCAGAACCGCTTCAGCCATAGCCAATTAACGCAACAGTCCCCTCTACCCGCACATGACGGTCGAGGAGAACATGGGCTTCGGCCTGAAGATGAACGGTGTTCCCAAGGAGGAGATCAAGAAGAAGACCGACGAAGCCAGCCGTATCCTGACACTCGACGATTACCTCGACCGCAAACCTGCAGCACTGTCCGGCGGTCAGCGTCAGCGTGTCGCCATAGGCCGCGCCATCGTCCGCGGCCCGAATGTCTTCCTGTTCGACGAGCCGCTGTCGAACCTTGATGCCGAACTCAGGGTCGAGATGCGGGTTGAGATCGCCAGACTCCACCAGGAAATCGGCGCAACCATGATCTACGTCACCCACGACCAGGTCGAAGCCATGACACTGGCCGACAAGATCGTCGTGCTGAAGTTCGGAGTGATTGAGCAGGTCGGAGCGCCGCTCGATCTCTACCGCGATCCCGACAACAAGTTCGTGGCCGGGTTCATCGGCTCACCGGCAATGAACTTCGTGAAAGGCACGGTGCGCGGCGAAGCGATCAACGTTCCGGCCTTCGGAACAAGCATCACCCCGGACATCACGATGCCTCTCGATGGCACGGACGTCATCGTGGGCCTGCGTCCGGAACATGCAGAACTCGATCGATCCGGCGAGACCTTCAAGATCGAGTTGACCGAAGCCCTCGGTGGAATTTCCTACGCATATCTCACAGCTCAAACCGGCGAGACCTTGATCTTCGAAGAGCGCGGAGATGAACGCTCTAGAACAGGCAACACCGTCTCGCTTCCTACGAGCCCCGTCGGATTTACGTGTTTGATGCCGAGCCTGAGCGGCGCATCCGATAGTTTGGATACGCCTGCTTCTCTCCGCCGGGTTGCAAGAGCAGACTTCAGACCAGTTCGGTTTCCAAATCAATGTTGCCGCTTGTCGCGTTGGAGTACGGGCAGATAACGTGACCGCGTTCAACAATCATTTCCGCGACCGCTTTGTCGACCCCGGGCAATGCAACCTTCAGTTTCACTGTCAGGCCAAAGCCGCCGTCGCTACGTGGCCCGATGCCAACCTCTGAATGAACTTTTGCGTCCGCAGGCACGTCGCCGAGGTTCTCGCTGCTCGCCGCAAATCGCATCGCACCCAGAAAACATGCCGCGTAGCCGACAGCGAACATCTCTTCGGGATTATGGCCCTTACCGGACCCGCCCAATTCCTTAGGACTCGCCATCGTCACGGTCAGGCCACCGTCATCGAGGGTGGCGATACCATTGCGCCCTTCTCCCGTTGCGTTGGCATTTGTTGAGTACTTTACGTCAACAGTCATATCAATAACGCTCCCGATTAAGTCGTGCACGATACATATCTCGAAGGACAACATTCGTCAATCGCTTGCGAAAGTATCGCGCGCGATTTATCTGGAGAGCATGGCCATTTCCTCAGATATGATCTGCTTTGCCCTTTATTCGTCTACCCAAGCGATTCAAAAGGTATACCGCCCGCTGCTCGACGAGCTTGGCCTGACCTATCCGCAGTATCTGGTGCTCACGGTACTTTGGGATGCAGACGGTCCAACGACTGTCGGAGCACTTGGCGATACATTGTATTTGGAATCCAACACTCTCACGCCGCTCTTGCAACGGATGGAACGGGCCAGATTGATCGAGCGGCGCCGCTCTGAGACCGATGAGCGGAGAGTTGAGATCCGCCTGACCGACGCGGGGTCTGTGATGCAAGAAAAAGCTTCTAAAATTCCGGAGTGCATCAAAACCAGCACCGGTTTGAGCGACCGGAAGCTTACTGAATTAACAAATGAAGTTAGAGCGCTTGCAAAAACGCTCCGGCGTGCCAGTAAAAGCGACTCGGAAACAAGAGGTTAGGATGACTCGCCTTTAGATCCACTTTGAACAGGCGCTTTATGATGTTCGCTGGCAATGGCGTTTAAAGGGTAAGCGGTGCGGCGCCCCCACACTTACGGCATGACGGCTGATCTGCGATTCACAGGCTGCTTTGATTTGTGGGGAGTTTCTCGATGGGAGCTATAAGCGAGTTTCTGGCAAGTGTGCCGCGTCGTGCGGACGGCAAGCGGAATTGGCCGCCGGAGTTGAAGGCTCGGATTGTGGCGGAGACGCTAATTGAAGGCGAGACGGTGAACGCGGTTGCCAAGCGATATGAGCTGATCCCCAGCACGGTGTCTGATTCGAGGCGGATGGCGCGGCAGGGCAAGTTAGTTCTGCCCAATTTGGATGGCATGGATTTTGTGCCGGTCGAGATTGAAGCGCCAGCGCCCGTGGTCCAGCCCCTCCCGGCTGCATCCATAGGCCTCATCGGAAGGTTTGTGCGTAGGATCCCGTTAAGGTGGAACAATGTGGGAACTTTTATGTTTCCACTGTTTCATTGATCAATCTGTAAGCTGTTGATCTTGCGATACCGAGTTGTTTTGCAGCTTGTCCGGCTGTCATTCCGGCGTCGATCAGGTTTTGCAAGGCCAAGACTGTTTCAGATCCAAGAGGTGGCCTTCCCGGTTTTCTGCCCTTCAGTCTAGCGGCTTGGATGCCGTCTTTGGTGCGCTCAGAAATCAGCCTGCGTTCAAAATGTGCGATGGCGCCAAAGACGTGGAAAATCAGCTCACCGGCAGCGGACGTCGTGTCGATCCGCTCTTCCAGGCTGATCAATCCGATATTCTGCGTTTTCAGGTTCTCTACGGTTTCCAACAATTCCTTGAGCGATCTACCAAGGCGATCCAACCGCGTGATGGCAAGACTGTCTCCAGGGCGGGCGTGGTCGAGCAGCGCGCTCAATCCTGGACGATCAAACTGCTTTCCCGAAACGACGTCCTCGAACCCGCGAACAGCGCCAGCTTCCTTCAGGCGGGTAATTTGACCGGAGACGTCTTGGTCCGAGGTTGAAACGCGTGCGTATCCAAGGGTATCGCCAGTACGGGTCATGGGTGTCTTTTAACCGTTCGTTTTAGAGGCGGGTATCTGTCCTGCGTAAAGGTGGGCTTCGTGCCTCGCAAACCTGCCTCATCATTCGTCCTTATATTAAGCATTGTCTCAAAATAAGCAATCACATTTTGAGGACACACAAATGGCACGACGATCCCTGCTGACCGCAAGAACCCGACAAGAATTGTTCGGCATTCCGGAAGATCCAAAGCAACTAACGCGTTTTTACACTCTGAGCCGGAACGATCATGGTTTGATCCGAACCCGGCGTCGGGATGAAAATCGCCTTGGGCTTGCGATACACATCGCGCTGTTGCGGCATCCGGGCTAGGGATGGCTTGATGGTTCGGTCCTCCCGGAGTCATTCATCATGTGGCTGGCTGAACAGTTGACCATGCCGGGCATCGATCTGGTTGAATATACTCGCCGTCGCAAAACCAAGTCAGAACACCACCAGATTGCCATGAGCCATCTTGGTTTACGCCCCTTTCAAGCCGCGCATTTGGAAACTGCCACGCTGCTTGCGCGCGAAGCCGCTTTTGCAACAGACCATAGTCAAGATATCATGACCGCCCTGTGCATGGGATTGCGCAAGCAGCGTTTGATTTTACCGAGTTCAGACACGTTGGAGCGTATTGCTTTGAAAGGCAGGGCGGCGGCACGACGGCAGGCGGCAGCCGGTATTTTTGATGTTCTGAGTGCGGATCACCGGACTTCATTGCAAAATCTGTTGATCAATGACGTGTCGGTTGGCCAGTCCCGTTTGACTTGGCTTCGCGGTTATCCTCACTCCACGAGCCCGGCCAGCATGCGTGCTCTGCTGGCCCGCATTCGATATCTCAGGGAGTTGAACCTGCTCCCTGATCTGGGCCAAGATATCCACCCGATGCGGCTGACCAAGTTCGCGCGGGAAGGCGCAGTTGCACCTCTTAGCCTGCTGAATGATTTTGGCGAACGCCGCCGTATCGCGACTGTCGCGGCACAGTTGCTCGACCTCTCGGTCATGCTGACAGATGCGGCCATTTCAATGTTTGAGCGCCTTACCGGTCAGTTGTTCACGCGCTCAAAAAACAAACAGGATCAGGTTTGGGCCATGGGAAAGGCGCGCGTTGGCCGCCTGATGCAATTGTTTGGCAACACGATAGATACCATGGCGTTGGCCCATGAAGCTGGCACTGATCCATTTGAGGCTCTGGATGGGGAAATCGGCTGGCAGCGTCTGTTACAACACCGTGATGAAATCGCTGCCTTTGGCGCACTAGCCACAGGTGACCCACTGGAATTGGCAACCGAACGCTACGCCTACATCCGCAAGTTTGCTCCGGCCTTTCTCGATACATTTACGTTCAGCGCGCCGGAAGCCGGGCGCGATTTGCAGGAGGCTGTCAGTTTATTGAGGGATCACAACAAATCCGGTAAGCGCAAACTACCTGCTGATGCGCCGATGCCGTTCCCAGCCAAACATTGGTCAAAGCTTATTGTTGAAGGCGGGCAACCCAAGCGCCGAGTCTATGAAACTGCTGTGGTGGCCACGTTGCGTGATCGGTTGCGTGCTGGCGATGTTTGGGTGGAAAGTAGCCAGGATTATCGCCGCTTTGATATTTACCTGATCCCTCGCGAAACGGCGGAGGCAGAACTGAGAAAACAAGGGCTGGAAACAGACGCCAATGCATGGCTTCAGGATCGCCGTCATATTCTGAATCATCGGCTTTCTGAGCTTGAGCACAAATTGAAGCGCGGCCAACTCGACGGCGCGCGTTTGGATAAGGGACGGCTGCGGATCACCCCGCATGAAGCCGACACGCCGCCGGAGGCCATTGGTTTGGAACGTGCGATGGATGCTATCATGCCGCGCATCCGGATCACCGACCTGCTTTGGGAGGTCAATACACATACAGGATTCTTAGACGCCTTCACCGACTTGCGATCAGGCCGCAATCACGAAGACCCTGCCGTGTTACTTGCCACCATTTTAGCCGGGGCGAGCAATCTTGGTCTGGAACGGATGGCCTATGCATCCAAGCATGTCAGCCATTCCCAACTGACCTGGGGAAGCATGTGGTATTTGCGGCCAGAAACCTACGTCGATTCTCTGGCCAGGATTGTAGATGCCCACCATGATCTGCCGTTCGCAGGGCATTGGGGTGAGGTTGGCAACACGTCCTCAGACGGACAGTTCTTTGCCGCCAATCGCGGGAGCGGCCTGATCAATGCCAAGTACGGTCCTGACCCCGGGCTGAAAATCTATTCTTTCTTGTCTGGCCGCTACGGGTCCTTCCATTCGTCAGTGATTGGGGCGACGGCGGTTGAAGCGCCCTTTGTTTTGGACGGGCTGGTCGGCAATCCCATGCTGCTCAACCCACTCATCCACTACACCGATACCGGGGGCGTCTCAGATCATGTCTTCGCACTGTTCCACTTGCTCGGTATGAAATTTGCACCTCGGCTGCGCGACTTCCCAGATCGAAAACTGGCCTGCTTTGGATCGCCACGCCAATGGCCGTTCTTGGCACCGTTGATGGGAAGTCCCATCAAAGATGATGTCATTGCTCAGCATTGGGGTGATGCCATCAGGCTCGCGGGTAGCGCCAAGACCAAGGCGATCAAACCATCGGTCACATTGAGAAAACTTGGCGGATACCGACAGCAAAACCGGCTCTATCTCGCACTCGGCGAGATCGGCCGCATTGAGCGTACGTTGTTCATGCTGGATTGGATGGAGAATGCTGAACTGCGCAAAGAGTGCCAGGCAGGCCTTAACAAAGGCGAGGCACGGCACACGTTGGCAAAGGCTGTGTTTGCCCATTCCCAAGGCCGAATTTATGATCGTTCAGTTGCTGCGCAACAGAAACGCGCCATGGCCCTCAATATGGTTATCGCCGCCATCATGTTCTGGAATACGCTCTACATGGACAAGGCATCCGCACATCTGGCACGTCAAGGGCAAATCCCCAATCCAAAACTGCTCTGCCACACATCACTGCTTGGCTGGGAACACATTATCCTGACCGGTGATTACGATTGGCATTCTGGCACCGCTGAGCGCAAAATCGCACGGCCTTTGAACCTCAATGCAACGAGAAAGTGGGTGGGATGACGCGATACAGTTAAAGTTCTCCGATTGTTCCGTCTTAACGGGATCCTACGCACAAACCTTCCGATGGGGCCGAATACGGCAACGTGGAGTTCTCGACGCCCGGCTTTGGTTCGTCCGACTGGGATTTCTGGTCCGTCGGCTTTGAGATGCCGCTCGGCGATACTGCAAGCCTAGAGGTTCTGTATCACGGGTCTGACGCGGTCGATGGTGTCGATGTGACGGAATCGACAGATGGATTGATTACATTCGCTATCTCTGCCGACTTCAGCCTCCGCTAAGTCCTAAAGGTTCAAGCTCCTTCCAAAGGAATTACTGCGTGGGTCTAGCAACCTACGGCGGCTCGGAGCGGACCAAACCACACAGAACACTGGGAGAATATGATGTTTGATTTCAGGACATTCTCGATTGTGACGGCCGTCGCAGCCTCAAGCTTGACGCTTGTTGGTTCACCAGCTGAGGCCCAGCAGGTGAGCGGGGCGGAGTTCACCAACTCACATTCTGGAAAATGCGTCACGTATTCAGGGCCGTCCGCAGGGACGCAATGTTTCGGAAGCAACGGCGTCACGAACTACGATGACAAGTCCTACGGCACCGACACCGGTCGTTGGGAAGTTCGCGGCAATGATGTCTGTACGAATTGGCAGAAAGAACCTGGCTGGGACTGCGGCCCGGTTTCAAGAACCGGGTCAAACTCGTTCACCGATGGCGAATACTCCTGGACGCTAAACTAGAGTATCTCGGGGCCCATGACATTGCCGTAAGCGCGGTTTCTACCATGGGCCCCGGCAGCACAAAGCAAAAATTAAAGAGCCCGCGGAAGTCAGGCTCTGGATCCATACTCTGAGGATTATCTGATGAACACTGCGCTGACGCCGAACGATTTTTCCCGTTTCTGGATGCCTTTCTCGGCGAACCGCGCTTTCGCCGACGACCCACGCCTAATTACGTCTGCTGACGGCATGTACTGAGGTGGTTCGGTTCATTTGAACAGTTTCGAGCCGTTTCTTAAGTGGATTTTCC
>ERZ1740070.1249-NODE-1249-length-16092-cov-4.197980_pt1 | contig 16092 bp, 11 predicted proteins | sample MGYA00581734_ERZ1740070 | MGnify/ENA primary metagenome ERZ1740070 (study PRJEB43018, sample SAMN04849744) | marine metagenome | isolation source: floating plastic debris | place: Pacific Ocean | collected 2008-09-01 | study: EMG produced TPA metagenomics...
CGATATCTTGACTTTTTCTTTTCTCGTCGCGCTTCCGATCTATTCTGTCGAATTTCGATTTAGAGCCATTTAATGATGAGGACTGGAGGGGCTTGCATCACGGCTTGGGGCGCCGCGTCGCACGCTATGACCTGCAAGTCGAGGCGACGGCCAGGCTAGACATTGATCAACAGTTGGATGGTATGGCCCGTGCAATAGAGCAATTGGTGGGCCGCATGCCGCCGCACCATGTGTATGTCTCCAACATGAAACGTTATTTCGAGAAGCAAAAATATGCCTGATCAAAAACCAGCGATCCGAAATATTGTAATTGTCGGCGGTGGCTCTGCGGGCTGGATGACGGCAGCCGCGCTTTCGAGTCTGCTGCCACCTCATGCGGTTAAGATCACGTTGATCGAGTCCGAACAGATCGGTACGATTGGCGTGGGTGAAGCGACGATCCCGGACGTTATAAACTTCAATGCCATGCTGGGTATTTCTGAGCAGGACTTTCTACGAGCGACGAACGGCACGTTCAAACTGGGCATTGAATTTGTCAATTGGGGACGGATTGGCGAAGCCTATTTCCATCCCTTCGGCCCGCATGGCGTCGACATGCAGGGCATCGATTTCCATCAATTCTGGATGCGCTATCGGCAATCGCATCCGAACAGTGAGATCGAAACGTTCAGCCTGAGTGCGATCGCAGCTAGACAATTCAAGTTCGCAATGCCGCAAAACGATCCGCGCTCTGTCATGTCGCAGCTTCGGTACGCCTATCACTTCGATGCAACAGCCTATGCCCGTTATCTCCGCGCCTACGCTGAAGAGCGCGGCGCCAAGCGCGAGGAGGGAAAGGTTATTGACGTGACTCTTAATTCGGAAACGGGCTTTATCGAAACCGTCACGATGGAGAGTGGTCAGGAAGTCCAGGGAGATCTGTTCTTTGATTGCAGTGGGTTCCGGGCGCTTCTGCTGGGTCAAAAACTGGGCGTCCAATTCACGGACTGGGCGCACTGGTTGCCGTGCGACACGGCACAGACTGTCGCGTGTGAGCGGACCGGTCCGCTGCTGCCTTACACGAAATCCACGGCCAAAACGGCTGGATGGCAATGGCGTATTCCAACACAACATCGGACTGGAAATGGTCACATTTATGCCAGCGACCTGATCAGCGACGAGGACGCTATTGAAAGCTTGCTCGAAGATCTGGATGGACCGGCAAAGGGGGAGCCTCGCAGGATTAAGTTTCGCACGGGCCATCGCGAAAAATTCTGGGAAAAGAACTGCATCGCAGTGGGCTTGTCTGGTGGATTCCTGGAGCCGCTGGAATCTACGTCACTCTTCCTGATCCAGGAAGGCATTAGCAAATTCATCTCCCTGTTCCCGAGCGCGGATATGCCAACCGCCGTGCGTGACGAGTACAATCGACAACTAAAGAAAAAATTCGAACAAGTCCGTGACTTCATCATCTTGCATTACAAGGCCACGCAGCGGGATGATAGCGAGTTCTGGAACTATTGCCGGACGATGAGTGTGCCAGATTCGCTGACCCAGAAGATGGATTTGTTTCAGGAAGCCGGTCGCATTTTCCGTTATGAGGATGAACTGTTCACGCGGCCAAGCTGGGTGGCTGTGATGGTTGGCCAGAATTTACTGCCCAGAACGGTCGATCCGATTGTGGATAGCCTTAGCGCGCAAGAAATCGTTCGCAGCCTTGGGTCAATGCAATCCGCAATGATGAATGCGAGTCAAAAAATGGAAACGCACGAAACATTTTTGAAGAAGTACGCGTGGGCGTCAGTGCCCGCATGAGATCGGTAGGAAGCACAAGATGCAGGACTTGAACATTAGGGAAATCGTGATTGTCGGTGGCGGTACGGCAGGTTGGATGGCCGCATCGGCCTTGTCGCTATTATTGAGAAATCCCGATATTCGCATCAGGCTTATCGAGTCCGAGCAAATCGGTACGGTCGGTGTCGGGGAAGCGACGATTCCGCATATTCGATACTTCAATCAGTTGTTGCAATTGAACGAGAATGATTTTTTGCGGAAAACCAATGCGACCTTCAAAGTCGGTATTGAGTTCGTCAATTGGGGCCAGATCGGCGAGCGCTATTTCCACTCGTTCAGTCCATATGGCGTCAATATGGATGGGATCCACTTCCATCATTTCTGGCTGCGTCACGCCAGGAAGGCGGGGGTTCCGCCGATCGATGATTACAATTTGCATTGCCTTTCGTCCAAAGCGAATAAGTTTGCACACCCCAAGACGGAATTTCGCGGATCACCGCTAAGTTCTATAGAGTATGCGTTCCAGTTTGATGCTTCTTTGTACGCGAAATATATGCGCACCGTTGCCGAGTCACGAGGGGTTCAGCGCGTTGAAGGCAAAGTGATCGCGGTCAATCAGCGCCCGGAAAATGGGTTCATAAACAGCGTTACACTAGAATCCGGGGAGAATATTGAAGGCGAGCTCTTTATCGATTGTTCCGGCTTCCGCGGCCTGTTGATCGAGCAGACCCTGGGAACCGGTTATGATGACTGGTCGCATTATCTGCCAGTCAATCGTGCGGTTGCCCAAGCTTGTGAGCCGAATGGCCCGCCGATTCCGTATACCCGGGCGACAGCACACAAAGCTGGTTGGCAATGGCGCATCCCCTTGCAAAACCGGATCGGCAATGGCCACGTCTACTGTAGCGATTATATTAGCGATGATGAGGCCTATGCGCAGCTCGCTTCAGGGTTGGACGCCGCACCGTTGAAAGACCCAAAATACCTGCGCTTCACGACTGGGGTTCGAAAGAAAACTTGGAATAAAAATGTCGTCGCCCTTGGCCTGTCCGCGGGTTTCCTGGAGCCGCTCGAATCGACCTCGATCCACCTCATCCAAACAGCCGTGGCGCGCTTGATGACCAATTTCCCGGACAAGCTCTTCAATCAGAGCGACATTGACTATTACAACCAGAAAACCTTGCTCGAGTTCGAGCAGGTTCGCGATTTCCTGCTCCTGCACTATTGCGCAACACAGCGGGATGACAGCCCATTCTGGAACTATGTGCGAACGATGGAATTACCGGAAACCCTGCGCCAGCGCATCGATATCTACATGGAGAATGGTCGGCTCTATCGGGACAATAATGAATTGTTTAGCGAGAATAGCTGGTTTGCGGTGTTCGAAGGCCAGAATCTTCGGCCAAAACGCTATCATCCAGTCATCGACTATATGACGGATGAGGCACTTGATCGACGCATGGCTGAAGTGCGTCGGACCATGTATAAATGCCTCGACGCGTTCGAGGATCATCAATCATACCTTCACAAGTTGTGCCAAAGCGCGTAACATTCGCTTGGGAGTTGAGGTAAAAACTAAAAGAAAAGGCATTCATTATGCGTAAACTTTCAAATCGTTTCCTCTCAGCCTTTGCAATGGCAACGGCCATCACACTGACGGCGCCAGCAATGGCCGCGCAAGAAACATCCGAACAGGCCGAAGGCGATGAACGGGTGCTAGATTCTGTAGAAGTCCAGGGCGTGCAGAATGATGCGGCTATGGCAGCGTTCCGGGCCGGAGACTATGAAACCGCTGAGGTCGAATTCCTCGACAATGCGATGTGTGCACTTCGCCGCGAGCGTCAGGTGACGAATTCGGTGGAAGGTGCGCAGATAAACTCACTGCGTGCAGAGACGTTCACCAATGCTGCCGGATTTGATTCTGGTGCGTCGTCGCAAGGGGCGACAGCGGGCGGTGGACAGAATACTCCAGCCGGCGTGGCAGCAACAGATGGCATCGCGGCGCGTAACATTCAGAACACCTATGATCGGACATGCGAAATGCGCGGAAGGCAATTATACTTTGCGGGGCTTTCGCAAATCCAGTTGGGCAAGACCAACGAGGCGCTCCGCAGTTTCGAGCGGGCAACGGCATCCAGCAAAATCCTGTACGATGCGCATTACAAAATCGGCCTGATCAAGCTTTTGACGGGCGACGCAAAATCTGCGGAGTCACAATTGAACAAGATCGAAGGCATTCTAAAGCGATGCCGGAATTGTGCCGATGACGTGAAACAGGAAATTGTCGATCGCCGAGATCACTTGGCTAAAGCGATTAGCGGGGAAGTCAGCCTGCAATAGGTGTTGAGGCCCCCTAGAAAAGGCCGTATTTTTTCTCCTATTGTTAGCGCATTCCCAATCGGGGGATAGCCATACTCGCTAAGGTATGGTAGCGCTAACATTGCAGGCTGCATGGGCGTGACGGAATGGGTCGCGCCGACAAAAGCAGCCGAATAAACCCGGGATCTGGGCCCGGAGAATATGGGAGGAGAACAAAATGAAGTCTCTAAAATTGTGTGCCATTGCCGGATCACTTGCATTGTTTATGGAAGTCTCGCCAGTCGCGCTTGCCGACCCGGCCCATGAGGTCGCACCTGTTAGTCAATCCGCATTGCCCGGAAAGCTTCTGCACAATCCGATGGCAATCAAGTGGCAACCCGAAGGTGGCAATAAAAGTGTGTCAATCGTCGAATCAGACGGCGTTCCGGGGTCGCAGGCGATCAGCTTCCGAGTTCGCAAGAAAAGCAAAAAGCCGTGGGACATAAACATGCGCGCTCCATTCGAGCGCGATGTTGCTGCCGGACAAACCGTTGAGATCTTTTTTTGGGCCCGCACGTCCAAGCTACCTCGGAAAAAAGAGACGGGTAAGATCAGTGTCGCACTGGGCCGCAATGTCGAGCCTTACGATACGGCGGTGGTTCAGGAAATTATGCCAACATCTGATTGGAAAATGTATCGCGTTACGGGCGTTGCCGAACGAGATTTCCCAATTAGTGAATCCGACATGGGTTTCAATTTCGGATTTGAGAAACAGACGATAGAACTTGGTCCCTTCTTCGCCATTACGAGCGAAACGAGTACCGAGTAAAATCGGTTTGAGCTTTTTGCTTAAACTCCAATTGAGGCGCTTCAAATGTATCTCGGGATCGATATTGGAACGTCAGGGGTAAAAGCGATCCTGATGGATGAGGCAGGGGAAGTGGTCGCGCAGGCAACTGCACCGCTGCCGATTTCACGGCCTCATCCCTTGTGGTCTGAGCAAGATCCCCAAGACTGGTGGCGGGCGACGAATGTCGCCGTCTCGCGCTTGCCACATGCGCTCCGGGGCGGGGTGAAAGCGGTTGGGTTAGCGGGACAAATGCATGGCGCGACGCTGCTCGACGCCTCAGATATGCCATTGCGCCCAGCCATTCTCTGGAATGATGGTCGCAGTACGCAAGAATGCGAAAAACTCGAACGTGATGTGCCGGACTTGTGGCAAGTCGCGGGCAATATGGCCATGCCTGGCTTCACCGCGCCGAAACTGATCTGGGTCCGGGACCATGAGCCCGGCGTGTTCTCCCAGACTGCGAAAGTGCTGTTGCCAAAAGACTATGTTCGGCTGCGCATGACCGGCGATTACGCCAGCGATGTTTCGGACTCCGCTGGGACGTTATGGCTTGATGTGGAGAAACGAAACTGGTCATCGTCCCTGCTCGCGGCTTGTGATTTGTCGATGGATCAGATGCCAGACCTCATGGAGGGCAGCGAGGTCACAGGGGGCCTTCTGGCCAGTGTTGCCAATGACTGGGGTGTGGCGATTGGCACGCCGATTGTGGCGGGCGGAGGCGATAATGCCGCCGGTGCCGTCGGGGTTGGTGTGTTTGGACCAGGCGATGCCTTCTTGTCGCTCGGCACCTCGGGCGTTCTATTTGCGGCAGATGCTGGCTATTCCCCAAACGCTACCAGTGGTGTGCACACATTCTGCCACGCATTACCCGGGCTCTGGCATCAGATGTCCGTGATGCTATCAGCGGCCAGCTGCGTCGATTGGGCGGCGAACATGGTCGGCGTCGCGGATGCCGGTGCTCTGATTGCTGAAACTGAAGTTGCGGACATGTTCGGCACGTCGAAGGCAATCTTCTTGCCTTACCTGTCGGGCGAACGCACACCCCACAATAATCCGCACGCCAAAGGCGTCTTGTTCGGACTTGATCATGATAGTGGCGCGGCCCAGGTCGGGCAAGCGGTGCTGGAAGGCGTCGCTTTGGGCTTTGCTGACGGATTGAGCGTTCTTGCTTCAGGCGCCGACGTCGAATCGATTAGCGTGATCGGTGGGGGATCGCGCTCTGCCTATTGGGGACGTATCCTCTCGGCTGCGTTAAACAGGCCTCTCGTGTATCGAAGGAATGCGGATGTCGGGCCGGCGTTGGGGGCAGCGCGCCTGGCGCAAATGGGCGTGGAAGGCAAAACCAAACCTGGTTTCTTTGCTCCAGAGATTCAACACGAAATCGAACCGCGCGCGAGCGATGTCGCCTTTATGGCCGAACAATTCCATCGCTATCGCCTGCTTTATCAATCTACTCAGGATCTATTTTAAAGGACGTAAGACATGTTTGACACAGCGAGCTTTTTCGACGGCGTAGGTCCCATTGCCTATGAAGGGCCTGAGTCGGACAATCCGCTGGCCTATCTCTATTATGACACGGAGCACCTGGGCATGGGCAAGCGTATGGAAGACCATTTGCGGCCATCGATCTGCTATTGGCACACGTTCTGTTGGGACGGCTATGACGTGTTTGGTGCCGGGACGTTCAATCGCTCATGGCATGCGCTCGAAGGGCAGGCCATGGCAGAGGCCAAGCTCGAAATTGCGTTCGAGTTTTTCCAACGTCTTGGTTGGCCGTTCTTCGCGTTTCATGATGTTGACGTTATGGCGCCGGCCGAAACAATGACTGAGCATACTGAGAATTTTGCCCGTATCCTGGACCCAATCGAAGCGCAAATGGCGCGAACAGGTCTGAAACTGCTGTGGGGCACCGCGAATGTGTTCAGCCATCCGCGCTATATGGCGGGCGCTGCAACCAATCCGGATCCGGAAGTCTTTGCGTGTGCGGCGATGCAAATCCGCCAGGCGTTGGAGGCAACGCATCGCCTGGGTGGTGCGAACTATGTCTTGTGGGGCGGCCGCGAAGGCTATGACACCTTGCTCAACACAGACCCAGGTCGCGAACTCGATCAGCTGGGGCGGATGCTCTCCTTGGCGGTCGAGCACAAGCACAAGATCGGGTTCAAAGGGCCTTTACTGATCGAGCCCAAGCCGCATGAGCCTACTAAGCATCAATATGATCGTGACACACAAACCGTTTTCGGATTCCTGCAGCGCTACGGTTTGCTGGACGATGTCAAAGTGAACATTGAAACCAATCATGCGACGCTGGCCGGTAATGCGATGGACCATGAAATTGCCATGGCTTTCGCACATGGGATTTTTGGGTCCGTCGACGCCAATCGCGGCGATCCCCAGAACGGTTGGGATACGGATCAGTTCTGGATGGAGTCGCTCGATATCACGCGGTCCATGGTCCATATCCTGAAGAATGGGGGATTCACGACAGGCGGGTTCAACTTTGACGCGAAGGTACGTCGTCAGAGCATAGATGCCGCGGATCTGTTTTACGGCCATGTAGGCGGGATAGACGCCCTGGCGCGAGGATTGCTTGCCGCTGAAGCGATCTTGAACGATGGTACGTACGAGTCATTTCTTGAAGATCGCTATGCCGGCTGGAGTGACGGCTTGGGTGCCTGGATCATGCAAGATGCGACGCTGGAAGATATCGCCAAAAAAGTTGAGTCCGGCGGAATAGAGCCGACGCCAAAGTCAGGTCGTCAGGAAATGCTCGAAAACCTGATCAATCGCTTTGCTTAGGCGGCCCGGCCGAGTCGCGGATCATCAGTTCATAATCAAGCGTCAGCTTCTGGACTTCGATGGGCAGGAGCGCGCGGCTCTGCGCCACGCTTTGTGCAAGAAGTTTGATCGCGCTATTCGCCATTTCCCGGATCGGTTGGCGCACCGTTGTCAAAGCCGGCCACATGGCGGAGGCGTTTGCGGTGTCATCGAATCCAACCACGGACAGATCTTCTGGTACGCGTAACCCGGCCTGATGCGCCGCAGCAATCGCGCCGGACGCCATATCATCATTTGTGGCGAATATTGCTGTCGGGGCATCACCGCTATCGATCAGTGGCTTGGCAGATTGAATGCCCGAGACATAGGTGAAGTCGCCAGAGACGACGCGTTTTTCGTCGACCGTTAATCCGCCGGCGGCGAGTGCGGCGCTGTATCCGGCATAGCGCAGCTCACTGGAACGGTGATCGGGTGGCCCTTTGATCAAGCCGATTTTCTTGTGCCCGAGGTCCAGCAGATGCTGAGTCATGTCACGCGCGGCGTCGCGATCATTCATGCGGACGCTGGGTCCGGTATAGCCGTTCAACTTCGGACTGACGCAGACGAAGGAGATGCCGGTTCGTTCAAGCGTATCGATCAGTTTCGGATCATCGGAAAGCGGCGGCACAACGATGAGGGCCTGAATGCTCATGTCCAGGAATCGTTTTTCCATTTGCTCAAAGTCAACCATATTATCGTCAACGAGCGGTTCTTCGACAATGAGATAATGGCCCAATTGACGACACGTATCCAGAGCACCGAGAAGAAACTCGCTGAGATAGCCGTAGCTTGGGTTTCGATAGATTAAGCCAATGAACAGACCGGCACGCCCGGCCAAGTTGCGGGCCATGATGTTCGGCCGGTAGTTCAACGCCCGCATCGCTTCCTGAACCCGTTTGCGTGTGGTTTCCTTGACCGAGCTTTGATCGTTCAGAACCCGGGAGACCGTCATCTGAGAGACTTGAGCGCGTTCTGCGACTTCCTTGATCGTGGCGGCTTGCTTCTTGTTCATGAGCAAAAGTAAGAAAAACCCTTCTTTCTCCGGTTTGTTGGCGCAATGCTGCGCGGAGACTATGCGCTGTTTACGACCCAATCGTGAATATAGCGACGTTGATTTCGAATTTAAGCGTTTCCTTTGCGTTATCGAACGCGCCACGATCATTTTCAGACAGATCGCGGCGCGTCATGAAATTAGCCGCAATTCGCCGCGGCATCCTGGTCTTCGACCAGTTTTACGTCAGCTATAGCAACGGACTGCCCGGCATCAGCGCCAATGATCAGGGCCTTTTTAAGGCTCGCCATATTGACTCCGGCATCGGCAAAACAGGATAGGCTGAGACGAACCTCTCCCCACTCAACTGACAGGGCGACGGGCAGGCTACGATCGCAATCATCGCCTTCACAGCCCATTCCGACCTGAATATTCCCGCTGCCTTCAATGGATTTCGCGTGGAAGCTGAGTTCCATGGCGCCATTGGATTCGCGTGCCAGATCGACCGCATATCCAGAGGCGATTTCGAAATTCTCTTCGCCCGTCTTAAAGTCGATCTTGAGCGAGTCTTCCTGCGCTGCGCGATCATAAGCGGTAACGATCAGTCCCGCGGATTCGAAGGGTAGGGCGGTGACGGGAGATCCGTAACGGAACAGTTCCCAGGGCGCGGGAAATTCGCCTTTCGAGAAGAACTCGCCTTTGCTTACAGCCGCCCCGTCCCCCAGACCGGATTCTTCGGACAGTTCTGCGAGGTCGCCTTCATCGCCATAACCCAGTCCATAGCCGAAGGCGAAAAGTGGGTCATATGGGGTCTTGGTCACATTGAGCTCGACCTGCGTCGCCAGCTTAGGCCAGGAATAGGAGAGCCGACCCGTAAACTCGAAGGAGGGGTCCGTTCTGAACAACATATCGGCAATGCCACCGCCTTCTGAGCCAGGGAGCCAGGCGGCGACAAAGGCATCGGAATCATTGATCTCCGGACTGGTCCACAGCGGACGTCCGGACAGGAAGACTGAAACGGTCTTCATGCCTCTGGCCTGATAGGTTTCCAACAGGTCTGTGTCGAAGCCATTCGGACGGAAATCCATGTCGGCGACATCGCCCTGGAATTCCGCGTAAGGGTCCTCGCCATAGACAGCAATGACGACGTCGGCTTCGACATCGGATGTGCCTTCTGGGTCAAAGATCAAATTACCGCCATTGGCGTTGATCACTTCGGAAAGGCCCGACAGGATGGTTTCGCCATTCGGGAATTCTTCGTTTGGATATCCGCCGCCTTGCCAGGATAGAGTCCAGCCACCTGCAACCTTGGTGATACTATTGGCGCCGTCACCGACGACGAGAATGGTCTGACCAGGGTCGAGCGGCAAGAGCGCGCCACTATTCTTCAGCAACACAAGCGATTCCCGCACCGACTGGCGCGCCACGGCGCGATGTTCCGGGGCCCCGAGCAGGCTTTCATCACCCGATAGCGGCCGTTCGCTCGGCTTGACCGGGCTGTCGAACAGACCCGCATTGATTTTAACCCGAAGAATACGTCGAACAGCGTCGTCGAGGCGTTCCATCGGAATGCGGCCGGATTGAACATGTTCATATGTTGATTGCCAGAGACCTTCCCAGCTGTCCGGTGCCATATACATGTCGACCCCTGCATTCAGGGATTCCGGACAATCGGTCGATGTGCATCCGGGGATCAGCGCGTGACCGTTCCAGTCGCCAACGACAAAGCCGTTAAAGTTCATCTGACCTTTGAGAACGTCGGTAAGAAGTTCTTTCTGGCCATGCATACGTTCGCCATTCCAGGCCGAAAAGCTGGCCATGACGGTTTGTGCATTGGCGCCGATGGCCGTGACATAGCCGGCCGCGTGAATGTCTCGCAATTCGGCTTCGCTGATCACAGCGTCGCCCTGGTCGACGCCATCCTTAGTGCCGCCATCGCCGACAAAATGCTTAGCGCTTGTCAGAACATGTTCAGAATCGAGGAAATCTGGATCGCCGAAGCGCCCTTGCAAACCATAAACGATACGATCGCCATAAGAGGCGACGATGTCCGGGCTTTCCGAGAAGCCTTCATAGGTCCGGCCCCAACGATCATTTTGCGGGACGGCCAGAGTTGGTGCAAAGGTCCAGTCATGTCCTGAGACCCGTAGCTCTTTCGCGGTGACTGTGTAGATCTCTTCAATCAGGTCTGGATTGTTGGCTGCGCCGAGACCAATATTGTGCGGGAAGACGACGGCGCCTTTTAGATTGGCGTGGCCATGAACAGCATCAATGCCCCAGATGGTCGGGATTGGAATTTCAACACCTTCCGGATCGAGGGAAGCTTCATAATAAGCGTCTGCAGCTTCAAGCCAGGTCTGAGCGTCGGCATAAGGATCCGGGCCAGGCGCGGAATTGCCGCCGCTTAGCACCGAGCCCAATCGATATTGCTTCACCTGCTCAGGCGTCACCGACCCGCTATCGGCCTGAATCGTCTGACCAACTTTCTGTTCCAGTGTCATCTTTGCCATGATCGCGTCGATACGGGCTTCGACCTCTGGATCGAGCGGCGGTGTTTCGACCACGGGCCAGTTTTCAGGTGTGATGACAGGCTTGGCTTCTGCGACTTCGGTTTCGACAGGGGCTGCAGGCTCTTCGACGAGGACGAGGTCGGGGGCTGTTTCAGCAATGTCGGCGTTCACGCAGGCGCTGACCAAAATAGCAGCGCCAAGGGCAAGGGTGGACACAGTGGTGCGAGGGTTGATTTTCAAGATCTCGGCTCCTGATTGGATACGCTGATGGCTTCGATCACACACACGAAGCGGGTCTGAGTAGGGATGAATAGAGGGCATGCGCAACAAACTGCAATGATGTCATGCTGTGTCCTCCCTCAATTGTCGCTCTTTGACGAGCGTTTCGGCGCCCGGCGTGTTTCCGCCGTTTCACCATGCGTTATAGCAGTAAAAAATGATAGCGCTATCATTTTATTTTTGGCTATGGTACGCCGGATAGAAAGAGGGCTGTGAGACACCGCAAAGCGCGCCATAGCCCATGATCATTCGTCGAGGGAGGACGACCCATGGAAGCAACGGCTTCAGTACAATCGGACGAGTCAAATCTGGGGCAGATCATTTTGATCAGCGTCATCGCCACAATTGGCGGATTTCTGTTTGGCTTCGATAGTGGCGTGATCAATGGCACAATTGATGGGCTGGCGGCTGAGTTCGCTGATAGCGCTTGGGTGGCAGCCACAGATATCAATACCGTTATTCAATGGTCTGTCGCGTCGATGCTCTTAGGGTGTGCTGTTGGAGCAATGATTGCAGGACGCACTGCAGATCATTTTGGTCGACGTGGTGTGTTGATTGTCGCGGCCGTGTTTTTCTTTATCAGTGCGTGGGGGTCCGGTGTTGCCGGTGGTCCGCTAGAGTTCATTGTCTACCGTATTCTTGGTGGTCTCGCTGTCGGAGCGGCGAGTGTCTTAGCGCCAGCTTATATAAGCGAGATAACGCCGGCGCATATGCGCGGACGCTTGTCGAGTATTCAGCAAGTTGCGATCATTGTGGGCCTGACCGCCGCCTTCATGAGCAATTACGTACTCGCGGGTACGGCGGGATCGTCCGTGAGCGAGTTTTGGCTCGGTTTCGAAGCGTGGCGCTGGATGTTTTGGGTTGAGATGATACCGGCAGCAATCTTCTTCTTCGCGCTCTTCATGATCCCCGAAAGTCCGCGTTTCCTGGTGATCAAAGATAAGGATGATGACGCGCAATCGGTGCTATCACGTCTCTTTGGCGCACGAGCGGGCGCTGAAAAACTAAGTGAAATCAAATCTTCAATCGCCTCCGATCATAAACCGCGTCTCGCGGATCTATTGGATAACGGCAAAGTTCGACCCATAGTTTGGGTTGGGATAGGCTTGGCTGTGTTTCAGCAACTGGTGGGTATCAATATCGTCTTTTACTACGGAGCCGTGCTCTGGCAGTCGGTTGGCTTCACAGAAGACAATGCGTTGCTGATCAATGTCATCATGGGTGTCGTGAGTATTGGAGCGGTGTGCATTGCGCTAGCCGTCATCGATAAGATTGGTCGCAAACCATTATTGTTGATCGGATCTGTCGGAATGGCGATCACGCTCGGAACGATGATGATCTGTTTCTTCAACGCAACGACGAACGAAGCCGGTGATTTGATATTGACAGGGTTCTGGGGGCCACTTGCTTTGTTTTCTGGGATCACATACGCGGCGATGTTCAACTTGTCCTGGGGCCCCGTCATGTGGGTGATGCTGGGCGAGATGTTCCCGAACCAGATTCGTGGTTCGGCACTCGGCGTTAGCGGGTTCTTCCAGTGGTTCGCGAATTTCGGCGTAACAGTGACGTTCCTAACGTTGATAACGACGATCACGCTCGGTGGGGCATACGCCATTTATTTCGCGGGCGCGGTCATCTCGATCTTCTTCGTTGCGAAAGCTGTATCCGAAACTAAGGGCATCGAACTCGAGGATATGAAGGGCTTTGAATAAAGCGGGCTAGGCGAGGCGCTGGAGCAGCTTGTTGAACACCTCCACGCCCTCGCTGAGCTGGGCGATGTCGATGAATTCGTTCGGCGTATGCGCTTGATCAATGGAGCCCGGACCGCAAATCACAGATGACATACCGGCCTGGTGAAATTGTCCCGCTTCTGTCGCATAAGCAACCGCTCTCAACGAATTGTCGCCGGTCAGCGCGCGCATCAAAGCTTCGGCGTCATTGTCCTCGCCAGGAGCGAGGCTAGGGACATCTGTCAATTTGGTCACCCGCACGCCACACTCCGGAAACCTTTCTTTGAGCGCGGTGTGTTTTGCCTTGGCCACTTCAATGAACGGCGCCAGAATTGTATCTGGATCGTGCCCGGGCGGGCACCGCAGGTCGAACAGGAACTTGCATTCACGCGCCAGGATATTGGTCGCCGTCCCGCCATTTAGTTCGCCAATGCTGAGCGTTGGATAAGGCGGATCGAACGGTGAATCCGGGTCTGCTTGTGCGGCGAGGTCACGTTCAATTTCCCGCAATACCATCATCAAATCCACCGCTTCGCCGTTCGCTGAGACACCCAGGTGCGGCAGGCTCGAGTGCGCCTCTTTGCCCGTCACGATCACCTCCGTCAGCATGATCCCTATGTGTCCGGATACGACTTGCCAGAGTGATGGCTCGCCGACCCAAACTGCACTGGGTTCAGCGCCGAGTTCGACCATTTTTCGGATCATGAGCGGAGCCCCCTGACATCCGACCTCTTCATCATAGGAAAAAGCAAAATGGATCGGACGGACGAGATCCATGGCCGCGAATTTGGGGGCGAACGCGAGACAGAGAGCGATAAAGCCCTTCATGTCGCTTGTACCTCGCCCGTATAGGCGCGCGTCCTTCTGTGTCATCTGGAATGGGTCTGTATGCCAATCCTGACCGTCCACGGGGACGACATCCGTATGTCCAGAAAGGACGAGTCCGCCGGGTTTGTCCGGCCCGATCCGCGCCCAGAGATTGGCTTTATCGCGGGTGCTGTTTTCAATCCGCTGACACACAGCGCCTAGCGGCAGCAACTGTGCCTCCAGCCATTCGATGATGGCAAGGTTGGAATATCGAGACGTGGTATCAAACCCGATCAGGGCGTCCAGTTTCGATGTAACGGTTTCGAGATCGGACATGGTACGTCATTCAACCTGTCATATCTTCATAGCGGTTTTCGTTCGGCAGGACGATCTCATTGGCTAGGCCCTTTATTGTGATCGCCGTTGGAGTGATCTCGATATCGCCCTCGGTGATCTGAGGCTCGCCGAAGCGATAGATGGGCGCATACTCACCGCGATCAGCGCCGTCAATATAGGCTTGGGACTTGGCCAGACTGGACTCACGTTTTTTGAGATAGTCAGACATCGCGGAGGTGCCGTGGCGGGTTTCCATCATCGACTCGGTACGTGCCGGCGACAGCACTACCGCTGACGCATTGTTGCCCCCAAAGCCTTTTGAATTGAGTATGGCAACGTCGAGTTGATCCTTGCCGAGAGACTGGTGTTCAGGTCCGAGTTTTAAACGGTTTTGATGCACATCGTCCGCAACCGCATCGATGGTTGGAATGCCCGGAAGAATGCCATATTCGAAACAACCTAAAGCCGCGGCCAGCTGATCACCACTCGCCGGGGCGATCGTATGCCCAAGATAGGCTTTGACTGCGACCACAGGCCATGCGTCGATGCCGAAAGCTTCGGCAATCTGGTCAAAAATCTGCGATTCCGTCACGCGATTTTGCGGCGTATTAGAGCCATGAGCGAGGACCACACTTTTCTCTCTAACTGTGTCGACCCCTACCAGATTGACGGCCGCCGCGGTGGCTTTGGCCATGCTAATATGATTGCCGGGCCCGGGGGCTGTGATCGACTTCTTTGTGCCATCGGCATCCACAAAGACATCGGTTATCGAGCCAAGACAGGGGGCGCCGAGTTCCACGGCAAGCGCATCATCCATCAGGATGAAATACTGGCTCGACTCGCCGATCGTGAAGCCGCAATTCTTGCCGAAGGGTCGGCTGGCTCGGCGATGATCAACGTTTGCATCGCCGTAGGTTTTCGCCATCGCGTCATCGCTGGCCAGGGCACCCATCGTGCCAAATCCATCCATCAGTTCGGGTCCGATTGGGGCTTCGCTATTTCCGACCATAGCCACCCGGACTTTTCCTGCTTGCATATCAGAAACGGCATGTCGCAAATTGGACAGGAAGGTGGCGCAGGCAGCGACAGAGCTGCTGGCAATGCCGACATTGGACAGGACATAGGCATTGATGAAATCGGTGGGCATGGAATTGATGCCCATGACCAGAGCCTTGGTGGTCACGCGCTCACCCTTCATCCGGGCCTGGTGCATGCCGCCATAGCCTTCCTTGTCCATCTGGCCGAAACCGCTTGAGGAATAGACGCCAACTTCATCCGGCCCGATATGCTCCAGGACTGTGTCCCATTCGATGCCCATAGCACGCAGTGCATCGGTGGCGCCGAACAGGGCCATTTGAAGCCCCCGCGGTTGAAAGCGAGAATTATATAGACTCGCCATCTCGAACCCGGTTGGCAACTGACCGGCCGCCTTGATTGGAAAGTCGCGTACATTTTCGAGCTTGATATCCAGAGCGCCGTCGACGGTGACGTGCACCTGATCTTCGTCAATGGAGGTTAGCGTCCAGGATGGCGGCACATTTGTTGGCACCTTGTCTTTTGCCATCCGGAAGGAGAGAGCGCCTTGGTCGGGTTCAAGTGAGGCGTTGGATTGCCAATATAATTCGTCAACGTCGAAATGCGAAGGTTCGACCCGCCGAACGAGCGTGCCGGCGAGGACTGTGTCGCGATAATGCATGGCGA
>ERZ1740070.1251-NODE-1251-length-16066-cov-7.113984_pt1 | contig 16066 bp, 14 predicted proteins | sample MGYA00581734_ERZ1740070 | MGnify/ENA primary metagenome ERZ1740070 (study PRJEB43018, sample SAMN04849744) | marine metagenome | isolation source: floating plastic debris | place: Pacific Ocean | collected 2008-09-01 | study: EMG produced TPA metagenomics...
GCAGTGACTAAATCCGATTGTTGTTTTCTTCCAACCACGACTTAAACTTCCTGGTTTCTGCTAAAACTGGATTGATTGCAAACCAAACTCCTTGATGGTCGCGATACTCGAAAACAAACAAACTTCGTAGCAAAGTATGATATTCGATATCACCTCTAACCCGCTGTTGATTTACTACTTGGAAAATTAAATCCCATTCCGGAGAATCAATAGCATTTGCTCGATAATCGCGATGTCTTTGAATTACTAATTCCACACATTCCTTACTAAAAGGTGGGTCTTGTTCTCTAATACAATCAAATAGTAATCCTAACAAATCTCGCACGTGACCACCACTAATTAAACACAACCGATTCAAAGCTTCCGGAGTCTCGAATAGTTCTGTTATAAAATGTAACCTTTCAGCGGGATTAATAGTAGGAAAAGCTCTCGCTAAAACCATTTGTCGTAAACTATCCAACCCAGGAGTATAAATTTCCCCTGTACGTTTACGCACGGGTATCATTGGTAAAACTTTTGGTGCTACACCACCACCCAAACGATGCTGTAATTGAGCGCTATCGTTGGAAAAAGTTAAACCCAAAGGAATGGTATAAACCATATGACAATTGAGTTTGCGTAACTGTTCTCCCCTATCAATAAATAAATATTCCGGTAGAGAACGTCCCGATGGTAAAGGTCGAATTGCAACTCTATCTAAGTTATCAACAATTACCACCAATCCCTTTTTACCCCTCGCTTTGAGTTCCTCATTCGCACGAGCTAATAACTCATTATTAATTGAGTGCAAAATATTCAGAGTTCGTGGTTCTAAATAATCGCGTAATCTTCTTCTTAACTGCGGACTCTCCTTTGTTTTAGCTGTAATTTTGGCAATTCCAACCGATAATTCACCTTCTAATTCCATATCAATCGGTGTTTGGAGAAACTCTACTATTTCCCCAAATAACTTAGCAAAATAAGAAGGTTTTAATCGGATTTTTATTGACTCTAAGCTCTGAGATACTTGTCCTGCAATCGCTAAAAATATATCGGTAACATCCAAATCCACCATTTCCAAAACGTGAGTGGATTCAAAATAAACTACATGAAATTGTTTTAACTCTAATTCCGCTTTTAATCGCAGCAATTCTGTAGATTTACCGCAACCAATATGTCCCGTGAAAAGTTGAGTTGTAGGTGCATCTGGTGATATTCTAGTAATAGTCCTTTGTAGCGCTTCAATAATTTTTCCGCCCCTTACCGCAGCGAAATCAATATAATATCTTCGAGCATCAGCATCTCCCATTACTAGAGGTTGGCTCGGATTACACGCTTGATAAAATCTTTCTAAGTTTAGAAGCATAAAAGACTGCTACTCGCTTTATTTAGGAGACGAGATTTATAACAAAATGAGGTTTTTTCTATAAAGTAAGCTTCACTCAGAATACAAATAAAAAATGCAGAATTCCGGATTTATAAAATATTTATATTAGCCAATATTTCGATAAATTAGTTACAGAATTATTCATTTTATTTGGTAATAAACAACCCTTGCAAAAGCTATTTTGCAGATAATACACTACAAACTTGTCCAAGTTATACGACTTAGACAGATTAATCAATAGCCCGCTCAGCCAAGATTCATGTTTATAGATAATAGCTATAGATATTTATAAATATCGCTATTTTTTATACTAAATAGCTTTATTTAAATGCGAGCTAAAATCTATACCGTGAATTTTGTTAATTGAAATTGAACGTTTAAAGGTAATCTACCTATAATTTATATTTCATCACATCACCAATTAAATTTTGTCTACAGGTATATCAAAAATAATACTGACTTAAACAGTATAATTAATTGGCAATATAGTTGATATATCTTGATAAACCTGCCAAAAAACAATCAATAGATACCAAAAAAAGCAAACAAAAAAGTAAATCGTTACATCACTAATATTTTCAGTTCGTTGTAATGAACTGTTTCTATAAAAATCAGAACTGCTTGAAAAGTGGCAGATGTTGCTGCATTCTAAAGTAGTTAGAATGATATTATTTTTACCCTTATTTTTCCCGGTGCGAAATTCAAATGAAGCTTCTTAAATACTACTATATATAACTCAAAATTAGCCGTTTGTCAGTAAATATATCTAAGTAAAAATTATTGTATAAAAATAAAAATAGCTAGATAAAGGAGTAATTATAAAATTAACCCCAGAAATAATGATTTTAAACACAATAGCCAAGAATTAAAAACAATTATGCATTAATTCTTACAGTTTCCCGAACGAAGACAATCTTTAATTCGGTCGTCTCTAGCTGATAATTGAAATGGTGTTACATTTGTCAAATATGGTTGAGCAAATTGTTCACCAGTCACAAAATCGGTAATTCTAGATTCTTCGCTGTTGAAAGCTTGTAAACCATTAACAGTATTTAACCCGATAATAGGAAATACCAACATGGCACAATAAAATGTACTACGCATCTTCAACCTCAAGTAGAATTGTAGGTTACGCCATAGTAGACTCCCTCTCAAACAAACGAACCTTTTACAAGCAGAAAAATGTAAATTGAAAATCAAATTACACTTTTCTGATAAATTATCCAGACCTTTTTTAGCAAAACCGGATAAAAATTATAAAGATAAAGGAACTAAGGAGTGGGAGGGAGAAGAAAGGGTAGAGTGGGGAGAGGGGGGAGACAAGGGGACAAGGAGAAAAATAACTAGCTTTTAAACCCTAACTCTTAACTCCTAACTCTTAACTCCTAACTCCTAACTGTTCACTGATAACTGTTCACTGATAACTGATAACTGTTCACTGATTAAACATGTCTCGTTCTTCAGAAACTAAAACTACTACAAAAGATTTTGACGTTGAAGCTACTTCACAAGAGGAATACCTTTCGGAGTTACCTGGTGAAGTGGAAATGTCCCTTTTTGACCACCTCGAAGAATTGCGATCGCGAATTTTTTATTCGTTGATAGCTGTGGTGTTGAGTGCTATTAGCTGTTTCATTTTTGTGAAACAACTTGTCCAAGTCCTAGAAATTCCAGCTCAAGGAGTCAAGTTTCTTCAGCTAGCTCCTGGTGAATATTTTTTCGTATCCATCAAAGTTGCTGGTTACAGTGGATTAGTTTTAGCTAGTCCATTTGTTCTATATCAAATCCTGCAATTCGTTCTACCAGGATTAAATCGTCGGGAACGTCGTTTACTGATACCAGTATTTTTGGGTTCTAGCGTTCTTTTCGTATCGGGATTAGTATTTGCTTATATTGCTTTAATTCCCGCAGCTTTGAACTTTTTTATCAACTACGGTGCGGATGTCGTAGAGCAAAGTTGGTCAATTGATAGATATTTTGAATTTGTTTTGTTATTGCTATTTAGTACAGGTTTAGCCTTTCAAATTCCGGTAATTCAATTGTTACTTGGTGCTTTAGGAATCGTTTCTTCAAAAGTAATGCTTTCAGGTTGGCGCTATGTAATTATGGGAGCAGTAGTTTTAGGAGCAATTCTGACACCTTCCACAGACCCGCTTACTCAAAGTCTTTTAGCAGGAGCAGTTCTAGGATTATATTTTGGTGGAATTGGTTTAGTTAAATTAATAGGTAAATAGTAGAAAAAATTTATAGGTAAAAAATGCCAATTACCTACGAAGATTTTGAGAAAGTAGAAATTCGTGTAGGGAAAATCATTAAAACCGAGGATTTTCCCAAAGCGAGAAAACCAGCTTATAAATTATGGATAGATTTTGGTGATTTAGGAGTAAAAAAATCTAGCGCTCAAATTACCAAACTCTACCAAAAAGAGGAATTAATCAATAAATCAATATTAGCTGTAACCAACTTTCCACCACGTCAAATAGCCGATTTCATGTCTGAAGTATTAGTTTTAGGGGTAGTACTTGATGACGGTGAAGTCGTATTAATTCAACCAGATAGAGAAGTAACTTTAGGGAACAGAATTTTTTGATTAATTAATCTACCAATTTCCAATTACCTATTACCTATTACCTTTTCCTAAATCCTATGATGCATAATTTCATTTTCTGACTTCCAAAGAGAAGCAGGTAAACGCCAATACATACTGTTTTCTCTTTCCATCAACTGATAACCAATCAATTCTCTTCTTAAAGTAGCGAAATCCGAATGATGAACGCTAATAATTTCATTAACCTGAGATTCTTTATAAATTAAGTCTAATTCAAACTTCCTTACCAGCCACCGAAGTATTACAAATCGCTTTTTTCTAGATGCAGGGATTCTAATTATTTGAATACCATCAAGATAACTTTTAAGAACCTTATTTTCCCAAGTTTCTAATTTATTGTTTTTCATTTTTTATTTAAGAGAATAGGGAATAAGAGAACTAATAATAAATGCTTTAGTCCCATAAAATTGATTTAATTTCTTAACTGAGTTTTCGATTTTTATTTGTATAGTAGCGCTTTCAGCCAGCAAATTCAGTATTGTCTGCTAGATTTATTAGATTTAGAAGTATATTAATAAATTATAGTATTTTACAGTTAAATAAGTTTGTTGAAGAATTACTAGGGGAAGAATTATTAAGTTGCGATTCGGAAATAGAAAAATCAATCCAACAACATCAGCAATCAATCTTAGAAAATCATTCCGAAAAACAAGATAATCGCCTTCCTTATCAACCATCTACATTAAGTAAGCATGGCAAATTCAATAATACAACTAAGTCTACGGTTTTTCCCTGATATCAACGGGTTTGGTTTTGATTTTACGGATTTGAGTTAGTTAGTAGGGTGCGCGACGGCTACAAGAAATTATAAATAATAAAGATAATTGTTAATATTGCCGTCACGCATCATTTTCAATTCCCAATTCCCATTTACGATGTTAAAAAAACTTCCCAAAGCTGTTGTCAAAGCTTATTTAAAACGCTATCCGGTAAAACTTCGTCTATCCAAATTCAACCAGTTTAAAAAATATAGTTAGAACTCACAATCCAAAATCTAAAATCCAAAATCCAAAATTCTCCTCTCTTTATAATTTTTCTCAACAAACTCAGACGTTTCTGATGAGAAAAAATGCTGTAGCCTTACCTAAATTAAAAAGCTATAATATCCACTCAGAAGTACGCTCGCCTAAATCCAAAGGAACGCTGACAGCTTTCCCGAGTCGCGGACGCTCTCGCGTTTCCTTGATAAATCCTTGTACCTGTTCGGTTCCACCCATCCCATTCAGATAGCTCGCTACGGTATCTAAATGTTCTAAGTACTCGTTCTCACTCAAAGGAAAGGAAGCTTGCTCCAAATATTTCCACATTACCTGTAGAAATAGCTTTCCTTGAGTCCTACGCAACTGGACATCATAAGAGCGTCCCCACTTATCAATCAATATTTGACGTAATTCTTGTCCTGTCATAACTTTACTTTGGGTTTTATTTACATTTAGTAATGATGTGAAGTTCCGTAACTCCAGTATGATAGGAATATAAAGAAATGTAATGCTAAATAAAGAATGCCTTTGAGTATCTGAAGATAGCAGAAGGCATTTATATAGGGCATGGGCAATCCAAGACTGGAGTTTCCCAATAATAAAGAACTCAGGTCAAAAAAAGTTAACAAAAAATCAACCTCGAACCCGTAGATTATGGCTCAATTCTCTGAATCAATGGACGTACCTGATATGGGTCGTCGCCAATTCATGAATCTTTTGACTTTCGGAACTGTCTCCGGAGTTGCTCTGGGAGTATTGTATCCCGTTGTCAAGTATTTTCTTCCACCTTCGAGTGGTGGTGCTGGTGGTGGAGCCACAGCTAAAGACGAACTTGGCGATACTGTGAGCGTTTCTGACTTTTTAGGCAAGCACAACGTTGGCGATCGCACTTTAGTACAGGGACTAAAGGGAGACCCTACATACATTGTGGTAGATGGAAGCGAATCCATCCAAGATTATGGAATCAACGCTATTTGTACCCATTTGGGTTGCGTTGTACCTTGGAATATTGCTGAAAATAAATTTAAGTGTCCCTGTCATGGTTCTCAGTATGATGCTACTGGTAAAGTAGTTCGTGGTCCTGCACCATTATCTTTAGCGCTTTCTCATGTAGCGGTACAAGATGACCAAATGGTAATTACTCCTTGGACTGAAACTGACTTCCGTACCGATGAAGAACCTTGGTGGGCTTAAAACAGTTACCAGTTACCAATTACCAGTTATTAGTATTTTACGGCTTCAGTCGGTGACGCAAGCTTTATTCTTGCCTAAAACGTTAATTTCTTCTTGAGGTCAATTTCTTATAACTGCTAGCTGTTAGCTGTTGCTTATTTTAATCCTGCATTCCAAGTTCTTGAGACAAGAGCTAATAACTAATAACTAACGACCAATCCCGAAGAAGAGATGAGAAATAATTGTACAACTCGGTTAAGTCGCTTATTTAAGGCGATTTCCAAAACATTGCTTGTGGCGATTGCTACAGTAGCATTTTTCTTTACCAGCGATTTAGCACTTCCTCAAGCTGCTGCTGCTTACCCTTTCTGGGCACAAGGTGCATATCCGGAGACACCAAGAGAACCTACAGGAAGGATTGTTTGCGCTAACTGCCACTTAGCGAAAAAAATTACTGATGTAGAAGTACCTCAATCAGTATTACCAGATACTGTATTTAAAGCAGTAGTCAAAATTCCTTACGATACCGATGTCAAGCAAGTAGGTGCTGACGGTTCCAAGGTCGGCTTAAATGTTGGTGCGGTATTAATGTTACCCGAAGGATTTAAGCTAGCTCCTCCCGAACGTATACCTGAAGAAATAAAAGAGGAAGTTGGAGACGTTTACTTCCAACCCTATACCGAAGAGGAAGACAATAGTACTTACTTAGTTGGCCCGCTTCCTGGGGAACAGTACCAAGAAATCGTTTTCCCAATTCTTTCTCCTAATCCTGCTGTTGACAAAAATCTTCACTTCGGTAAATACGGCGTTTACGTCGGTGGAAACCGAGGACGCGGACAAGTTTATCCTACCGGAGAAAATAGCAATAATAATGTTTTCACAACTTCTGCTGCTGGTACAATTACCAAAATTTCCAAAGAAGAAGATGATTTTGGCAGTGTAAAATATGCTGTAGACGTTCAAACGACCGAAGGAGAAACCGTAACTACTTCGATTCCTGCAGGTCCAGAACTGATTGTTTCTGAAGGACAAGAAGTTGCAGCAGGTGAAGCTTTAACCAGCAACCCCAATGTAGGTGGTTTTGGTCAGCATGACACAGAAATAGTACTGCAAAGTGCAGGTAGAGTTAGAGGATTGATAGCATTTGTAGCTCTTGTGATGATGGCTCAAATCATGCTTGTCCTCAAGAAGAAGCAAGTTGAGAAAGTTCAAGCTGCTGAAATGAACTTTTAATCTCAATTGTCATAAAGGTTAAATAATTAGCTATCAGGCAGGTAATTTACCTGTCTTTTTTTTTACTTGTGGTTAAATCAATGATCAATCTAGGAAAGCATTTATAATCAATACTAAACTAATTATTTTTAGCCAATAAAGCTCTTATTTAACTTTTATTTATCAAAATAAGTCGTTTTAATAATAAAAAATATATTTGATTGATTTAGCAATTATTCAGTATCTTAAATTAATAGATAGTCGTTTGTTTTACCATTTAAGTCCTTAAATAATATTCTCAAAAATAGCTTCACTACAAATTTGAACTAAGATTTAGCCTTAAAATTAGATAGTTTCAACTTGATTATTGTAATTAAAATCAGTCTAGGGTCTGATATAATCAACCCCTCGGACAGTTGAAATTGTACAATAAGACTCCTTGTCTAGTTCAGTCGCAAAAAAAAATTTTTATTTAAAACAAAAAAATTAAACTTTTTATCAAATTTTTGATACAGTAAAAATTACCAACATAAGTTAACAAAGAATCTATCTTGGCAAATCTTTCTATCTCCAGGGTCAACTCTAACGTCTTGTATTGTTCCAACCGATTACGGAATAATGTAGAATATCGACAATTGTTTTGCGAAGGCGAACCCTATGGAACTGAGCGATACGGCTTTGGTATAAGCTAGTTATTGTCACTGCTCAGTCCGAGTCTGCCTGTAGCGACGTTTTTGTATAGCAGCAATTTTAAATGCATATTGCTTGTTTAACCGCGAGCCTAGTATTAACCAATCAAATAAGTTGAATGGAAAATACGTTTTAAGCTTTAGTTAATCCAAGCATTCGAGATAACGTTTGTTAATGTTCAGCTTCAAGGTTGTAAACGAATGTTCAAGTCTGCGATAATCAACAAGCCATCAGACCCTTCCTTGAATGTAAATCTAGGTTGCAATCTCAGATACAAACCTGGAGACTACCGAAAGGAGATTTTTGTCACGGTAGAGTTTCTTCGATATTTGAAGCAGAACACGAGTTCGGAGGATTAGAAAAATTGGTGTAGCTAAGACTTGCGTTTGTGAATAGAAGATAGATAAATATCCTCGAAGTTGCTAGAGAAAAGCTAGTATAAACGGGTAGATTGACATGTATTTACTTTGCAGATTGCAGTTTTTATTTAGATGTATTTGGCGAATAGAGAATGATAAAGCCGGACATTAAATTATGGTATATGGTATTCAAGTACGTGGAAGCCAAGCTTCTTTACTTGAAATAGCTAAAATTTCTCGTTCTAGAAATAGGAATTACCTTTCTCGAACAAGGTGAAGCCGAATGCGACTTTTGTAGCATTTAATCAAAGTGCTTTCTCATAGAGTGCGATGATAGTAACCCGAAAGGTAGAAGAAATTTTTATCAAAATTCACAAGTGTTTGTTAAATAAGGTGCAACGAATGGTACTGTAATAGAGTGGTCTATTTCTTTGTCAATTTTAAGCGGTTAATCTAACTGCTTGACTTGCTGGGTCACAATCCAGTATTAAAGTCATACAAGCCTTTTTTCCCGCAATTATAGTTACGATTACAGTTAAGCGTTGAGGAAACGTATGTAATTATCCTACTTCCTGATTCAAGTCTTAAAATCAGTAGATATTTGAGACGTTTTCTGCTCGGCATTAAAGAATCAATACGTTTTTTATTGCTTAGTAGTCCGAAATAGTTTGGATTTATCTATTACTTCATGTATAGAAATAGATTTTCTCTTATTTCAGAAATTTGTCTTTACAGATAAATTTGTTAAGGGAAGCGAAGTACGACTAAATGTAGAGTCAAATCTCTGCATAATCTACCACTCAGGGTAGATAATAACGCACATTTATAGTTCTCTTTCGTGGAAACGCTTTGTGTGCTTTTGTGAATTAGTCGCAATATTAATAAGTTAGCTATAAGTCAGCCAAGACTATAAAACCTACCGAAATCTCGGAAAGTATAAGCCCTTCTTGCGAATTAACGCAGTTAAGGAGAAATCACTCTTCCCGTCAAGGGAAATAGAGCGAGCCTGGGAAGCTGATTGCGGTTATAAAAATGGATTAAATGGATATCCCGCTTTTAGCCGTGTAGAAAGCCAAAAAAAGTCAAAAGTTAAAGTTAATTAACGGGGATTTCAGCAACTATGGGTATTGTTCAGTCAAAGTTAGAAGCTACTGAATCTGCTTTTCATGTAGAAGCCTATGAAAAAATTGAATATAGTCTTGTCTATGTTGATGGAATTTTTGACATAAATAACTCAGAATTAGCTGAGTGCTATCAAAAGTTTGGACGATGCTTGGCTGTTGTAGATTCCAATGTCTACAAGCATTTCAGCAGTAAAATGCAGCAGTATTTCGAGCATTACAACATCGATTTGACTCCTTTCCCCGTAACTATCACCGAGCCTAATAAAACAATCCAAACTTTCGAGACGATTATAGATGCATTCGCTGATTTTAAACTGGTTCGTAAAGAGCCTGTTTTGGTAATTGGTGGTGGACTGGTAACGGATGTCGCGGGTTTTGCTTGTTCTACCTATCGTCGTAGCAGTAACTATATTCGCATCCCTACCACTTTGATTGGTTTAATCGATGCTAGCGTTGCTATTAAAGTAGCGGTTAACCACAAGAAGTTGAAAAACCGTCTGGGTGCTTACCATGCTTCTTCAAAAGTATTTCTTGATTTCTCCTTCTTGGGTACCTTACCCACAGACCAAGTACGCAACGGTATGGCTGAATTGGTCAAAATTGCCGTAGTTGGTCACCAAGAAGTATTTGAACTACTGGAAGAATATGGTGAAGAACTGCTTCGTACTCACTTCGGTAACATTGATGCGACAGAGGAAATCAAAGAAGTCGCTCATAAATTGACCTACAAAGCTATCAAGAAAATGTTGGAATACGAAGTACCCAACCTTCACGAACTAGACCTTGATAGAGTTATAGCCTATGGTCACAGTTGGAGTCCTACCCTAGAATTAGCCCCTAGAGTGCCTATTTTCCACGGTCATGCAGTCAATATCGATATGGCTCTATCCGCGACCATTGCGGCAAAAAGAGGCTATATCACCGAAGAAGACAGAGACCGTATCCTAGGGACAATGAGCCGAATTGGACTTTCTCTCGACCATCCCTTGTTAGAACCAGACCTATTATGGCGTGCTACAGAATCTATTTCTCTAACAAGAGACGGTAAACAAAGAGCCGCAATGCCAAAACCAATCGGTGAATGCTTCTTTGTCAACGACCTAACCCCTGAAGAATTAACAGAAGCTTTAGCAGAGCATAAAGAAATCTGTCAGAAATTCCCTCGTGCTGGTGAAGGGGTTGATATGTACCCAGTTTATTCAGAAACAGAGCTTGTAGGGAGCGAAAGCTAATGACGGGTGTTGTAGAAAAACCAGTAGCTAGACCCGTTACACCTTTAGGGATATTAGCCCAAGAATTAGAAGCAGTAGTGCAAGCGCTGGATAAAGAAACATTACCAGCACAAGTCAAAGAGAAACTTCAGTTCGCTTCCCGTTTAGCCTCAGGTTTAGACCCTTATTTAGAAGAATGCACTACCTCTGAATCGGCAGCTTTAACAGCCCTTGCTGATAAGACTGCAAGCGAGCAATGGGGTAATCGTTTTAATCAAGGGGAAACAGTCGTCGCTTTAGAACAGGAGATGCTTTCGGGTCATATTGAAGGACAAACCTTAAAAATGTTCATTCATATGACCAAAGCCAAGCGGGTACTAGAAGTAGGTATGTTTACGGGCTATTCAGCCTTAGCGATGGCTGAAGCATTACCAGCAGATGGCAAACTTATTGCTTGTGAGGTAGACCCCTATACAGCCGAATTCGGTAGAAAAGCTTTCCGAGAGTCTCCTCACGGTGAAAAAATTCAAGTCGAAACCGGGCCAGCGGCTAATACTTTGGATAAACTAGCGGCAGCAGGAGAGTCATTTGAATTTGTATTTATTGATGCAGACAAACCAGGGTACGTAGATTACTTCAATACCCTGTTGGAGAAAAATTTATTAGCCCCATCCGGGTTTATCTGCGTTGATAATACATTGCTTCAAGGACAGCCTTATTTAACCCAAGCGGAACGTACTGCTAACGGAAAAGCAATTGCTGAATTCAACCGTACCGTCGCGGCCGATAAACGTGTTGAACAAGTTCTACTTCCATTAAGAGATGGTTTAACCATCATCCGACGGTTAGAAGAATCTTGACACTATTCGTCAAATTTATAACTTTTACCTTCTGTTTTGAAGAGGGTAAAAGTTATAAAACTCATAAATTAACTTAGTTAATTACCTTCACAAGACAAACAATATAGCGTTACGTGAAGGTTAAAGGTCAAAGGTAAAGGTTAAATAATAATTACAAGTTTGAAGCCTTCATAAATATTACCTACTACCTATTACCTATTACCCACTACCTATTACCTATTACCCACTACCGACTACCTATTACCCACTACCTAAAAATACTTCTATCAAAATTCCTTATTATAAAATGGCACAATCATCTATACCTGTTTCTTCATCTCAAAATGCAACACCTTCTGTCTCAATAGGTATGCGTTTTGTCGCGTTATTGCAAAATCTAGCGACTTTAACCTTACTTTTACTAGTCTTACCGATAAATGCCACTATAGTTCTGATAACCTTACTCTTAAACAAGCTGACTTCTCCGTTTCAGAAGAAACATATAACAGTGACTGCTGCTGAAAAGAAAAATATTCTGATTAGCGGTGGAAAAATGACCAAAGCACTACAGCTTGCTAGGTTTTTTCATAGCGCAGGACATCGGGTAATATTAACAGAAACTCATAAATACTGGCTGTCGGGTCATCGATTTTCAAAAGCTGTAGATAAGTTTTATACAACTCCCGTTCCTCAAAAAGATTCACAGGCTTATACTCAAGCTTTAATAGACATTGTTAATAAAGAAGATATTGATATATATATTCCGGTAACAAGTCCAATCGCTAGTTACTACGATTCTTTAGCAAAACCCGCTTTATCAGAATATTGTGAAGTATTTCATATAGATGCTGCTACTTGTGAAATGCTTGATGATAAATTCACTTTCAGCGAAAAAGCACGGAGCTTCGGTCTATCGATTCCTAAGTGTTTTAAAATAACTAATCCCGAACAGGTTATAAATTTTGATTTCTCTGGAGAAACTCGAAAATATATACTTAAAAGCATTCCCTACGATTCAGTAAGACGATTAGATTTAACAAAGCTTCCTTGCGATACTCCAGAAGAAACAGCAGCTTTCGTCCGAAGCTTACCAATCAGTCCGCAAAAACCTTGGATAATGCAAGAATTTATTCCTGGGAAAGAATATTGTACCCATAGCACTATCAGGGATGGTGTTGTCAGACTGCATTGCTGTTGTGAATCTTCAGCTTTCCAAGTCAATTACGAAAACGTAGAAAATCCCAAAATTCGTGAATGGGTAACCCATTTTGTCAAAGAATTGGGAGTTACCGGACAACTTTCCTTTGATTTTATCGAAGCCGAAGACGGTAATGTCTACGCTATCGAATGTAATCCCCGTACACATTCTGCAATCACAATATTTCACGACCAATTACAACAAGCTGCAAATGCTTACATGAGTAAAGAACCTATTGCAGAACCTTTACAAGCATTACCAAACAGCAAACCAACTTATTGGACATATCATGAATTTTGGCGACTAAATGAAATTCGTTCTTTATCTCAATTAGGAAATTGGATTAAGAATATGTTGCGAGGAACAGATGCTATTTACACATTTAACGATTCTCTACCATTTTTAATGGTGCATCATTGGCAAATTCCTTTGTTGTTGCTCAAAAATTTATCCAAATTGAAAGGTTGGACAAGAATAGATTTCAATATCGGTAAACTCGTGGAATTGGGTGGAGATTAATAAGGTAAAAAGCTTAAGAATTATGGGTTTGGTTTCTTTACTAATGTCCTACCCAGGGTTAGGTATTCCACGCAGATTTCTATTTTGATTTCGTAGTAAGGAATGCGCGTCCTTGAAGCGATAAATCGTTTACTACGAACTTGGTCTAGATTCACAATGGTAGTGTGGAATACACTACATCTCAATCGGTTAGCACACCTTTAACTAATTTATAAATTTTTGTTACTTTTGTTTACATAAAGACACAAAAGTTCAAAACAAGGATACAAGTAACATGATGACCATATTGATTTCATTATTCGTCGTTGGTTGGGTAGCTGCTGCACTAATAGGTGCCCAAGCATATTTTCGGGGAGAGCAAAGAAAGCCCATTCACGAACGTAACTGGAGTTCTGAGTCTTTCGATTTCTTAGCTAAATCCGTGACAGGTAAAGAAACCGATTACATCGAGCGCGTACCCGCTTATGCAATCGATTCTTATGCTGGTAAGGAAATGGGTAGATAGTAGTAGAATGCAGTGCTTTGATAACAGCATAAATTTTCATAAACAAAGCCCTCAGTATCTTCATGTTGAGGGCTTTATTTATATGACTATTTTTTGCAGTTGAAAATATGATTATAGCGTTACGTGAAGGTTAAAGGTAACAGGTTTAATAATCATAGGTTTGGGTATTGATTAAATACAGTTTTAGAATTTAGTTTGCCGTACACAGCGAATAATGCCAATAATGCTTCGCAATTTTAGATTTTGGATTAAATAAATTGGTGTTCTAAAATCCCGTTTAATTTATAGTTAACCTGAGTTCGGGATATTTTTTTAGTTAGTTAATTATGATTTTAGAAGAGTGAGAAACGAAAAATATATACATAATAATCCAAAATCCAAAATCCAAAATCCAAAATCTAAAATCTAAAATCCAAAATCTAAATAAGGTGGACAAAGCCCACCCTTTAAATAATTATGCTTTCAAATCACAAAGTTCGGTAAGCTCGATAGTTGATACTTGGGAAAATATTATCTATATATTCAACTTTCTCTAACCATCCGCTATCAATTTTTCCAATATTAATATCTTCGTAAAGCTTGTTAAATCGCATTAAGTGGGAACGAGTTCTTCTAACAGCATAAGGAACCATTGTTCCGGTTCTCATAATAAAAGCCCAGTCGGAAGATTGCGCTAAAAGTAATTCTCTTGCTGCTTGATTGAGAGCTTTCCATATTAATTCATCTTCTGGTTCTTTATTAGCTAATTCAATCATCCGCTCCGCAGCTTTATGTAAATGTGGATAAATCCAAGTGTTGGTTTCGTTCAACCAATACTCATGAAAACCTTTGTATCCCCAGCTTGATTGAGAAGGACGACAAACTTGTTGAACCGGGTTTGCTTTTAAATAATCCGATAAATGAGTCATATCAAAGGTACCTTGGTCAAACCAAGACTTACGGAATAGATAATCGATAAACCAAGGACCTTCGTACCACCAATGTCCGAACAATTCTGCATCATAAGGAGAAACTACGATTGGAGGACGATGCATCATATTGTGGAGATGTTCAACTTGACGCTCGCGGTTAAATGCAAAGTTTGCAGCATGTTCCGCCGTTTTTTCTCTAGCCCAATAAGGGTCGTAAAGTTGCTTATCCCCAAGTCCTAAACCGCGGCCGGTAATTTTATGATATTTAATTCCGGTATTTTTCCGCTGACCGTTAGGCATAATATAAGGCTTGATATATTCATATTCAGCCTCCCAACCCAAATCTTTATAAAATTCCCGATATTCAGCAGCACCGGGATAACCAACTTCAGAAGACCATACTTGTTGAGAAGATTCATGGTCTCTTCCAAAAGCTGCAACACCACTTTCTGTAAAAATTGGTGCATAAGTACCAAATCGGGGACGAGGACGAGCATATAAAATACCATGTCCGTCGGTGAGGAAATAGCGCAATCCAGCATCTGCTACCATGCGCTCTAATCCTTCATAGTAAGCGCATTCAGGTAGCCAAATACCTCTAGGTGGACGACCAAAGTTTTCTTCGTAATGTTCTGCTGCTACCTGAAGTTGTGCCCAAACCGCTTGGGGATACATCTTCATCAACGGTAAATAACCGTGAGTCGCACCACAAGTAATGATATCAATATTGTTAGAATCTTGGAATTGCTTGAAAGCAGTTACCAAGTCACCTTTATATCGTTCCCAAATTTCCCTAGTGGCCTCAAATTCCTTTATATAATGCTCGGCTAAATATTTAAGATGACCATTTTCAGCATTATGTTCGCTTTCTAATTCTACAAGTTCCTGTAGTTTCGCTAAATGTTCGTCATAGCGTTCTTGCAGAAGCGGGTCTCGCAACATCGACACCAAGGGTGGTGTCATGCTCATGGTGATTTTAAAATCAACACCATCTTGCTTTAAGCCTTCAAAGACCCGTAGCAAGGGAATGTAAGTTTCCGTGATTGCTTCATAAAGCCATTCTTCCTCCAGCACATAGTCACTTTCTGGGTGACGAACGAAGGGCAGATGTGCATGAAGTACGAGCGCAACGTAGCCAATAGCCATAATATTAATTCCGAACTGGTTCCTATATATCGATAGTGCAAAGGCACAACATTTTTTGGCAGATACAAAATTTAGTCCTACATCATACAGAGTAGGGCGCGGAGGAGCAAAGCTTACGAGCGCTTTTGTCAGCCTAAGAAATACTTCTGTTTAGAAGTTAACAATATTTTAAGACTTTATGGGAATCAGTAGGCTATCGTTGCTAATTATTAAGGAGTTAGGAGT
>ERZ1740070.1252-NODE-1252-length-16055-cov-7.971500_pt1 | contig 16055 bp, 14 predicted proteins | sample MGYA00581734_ERZ1740070 | MGnify/ENA primary metagenome ERZ1740070 (study PRJEB43018, sample SAMN04849744) | marine metagenome | isolation source: floating plastic debris | place: Pacific Ocean | collected 2008-09-01 | study: EMG produced TPA metagenomics...
GGGATCCACTTGTAGTTCGGCAGCAGCGGGTTGTCCGGCCGAAACATCGAGCCCACATTCGTCGCGTGGTGCACGCTCGCATAAAAGTCCGTGAAGTCGCCCACCTCGCAAGGCAGCAGCATCCGCACCTGATCCCGCGGCACCAGCACGTGCGCCCGCAACTCCGCGTCCTGCTCGATCTCGCTACCCACCCGCAGCAACTCGCTCACGCGACGGCGAATCTTGCTCCAGATCTCAGGCCCCTGGAACATCAAGAAGTTCAGCGCACCCATCGAGCACGCGATCGCGATCAGCTCGTCCTCTTGCTCGTTCTCGCCGTCAAACAAGCCAGCCGAGGCGCACGCCTCAAGGTCCAGCACCTCGTCACCGATCGCCACGCCGATCCGGTTGTCCCCCTCCTCGCGCTCAAAGACGCCGAACGGCAAGCTCTGGATCGGAAAGTCACTGCCCGCCGCACTGGCAACAAAGCTCTGAAGCGAAGCGTCGTGCGTCTCATTGATCTCGTAGCCCATGTCAACTCCCAAGTAGAAACATGCTCGTGCAACTGTTCTTCGTGCGATGGTCGCAAAGCCCTCGGTGCAGAATCAGAACCCAAAGCCCCACTCTTCCATCGCGCCCCATCGCGACCATCGCGTTCAATATCTTCCTACAACCAACCAAGCGCCGCCGCATCATCCACAGGCTCCTCAAAGGAGCAACTCCCATAGCTCAACGCAAAAGATTCCCGCCCCTTCGCAATATCCAGCACGCCCACCGAAGCATCCCGCCAGCCCGCGCCGTCATCGTCGAAGGCAAACGCCCCCGCGTCCGTCTCGTTGAGCACCGCGAGCAGCTGGTCCTCGTCGATCCGCTTCGCGTTGTACATCACCGCCCCAAGGAACACATTCACGTACCCGTGCATCACCGCCCGCGGCGCATCGTCCTCGTACGTCAGCGCCTGCTCGGCACGCACAGGATGGTGCAGCCCAGCCGTCGCCTTAAAGGCGATCCCCGCCCGTGCGCACGACACAACAAAGTCTGCGATCCGCTCGCTGCTCGGGATCATCGAAACCTCAACGCCACCGCAACGGATCTTCGCGCACCCGTCCTCGCCCGCCAGCGCCGCGAGCACGCCGCGGATATCACCCTCGGCTGGCACCTCAAAGAACGGCTGGATGTCATCGGGCACCGCGTCCATCGCGTCGTCGATCACCTCCGCCGACGTCGCCCGCATCTCGACGCCCCCGATCCGCGCAAGCCCGCGTTCATCGCTGCCGTGCTTCTCATCGAATGCCGACATCGCATCGAGCGTCTCGCCCATCGGCATGTCCGCGACCACCGAAACGCCCCACGCCGGCATCGAGTCCGCGTGCTCGCGATACCCACTCGTCGCAAAGGTCCCGGGCATCAGGGGCGCCCCGCGCTCGCTCAAATCTTCCAGCCGCGACGCCGGGCAGATCAGCCTGCCCAGCATCCACGACCGCACGCCCATCGAGTACCGCGCATACCGCTCGACCGTCGGCTGCATGTCGAGCTTCGCCGGCGGAAACAGCCCCGCGTAGTCAACCAAACCCTCGCACAATGCCCGCATCGCCCGTGATTCCGCCATCGTTCCGCCTCCCATTCACTTCGCAAGCCGAGCAACCAACCGCCACACATCGTGCGCAGTCCGCGCCACACCCGTCCGCGCCTCAAGCCGCTCGCACAACCGCTCAAACACATCCGTGTACGGCAGCCGGTCCCGCTGACCCAGCGAGCCCACCGCATCAACAACCATCTCCTCGAGCATCACGACCTCATCCGCGTCGAGCGACGTCTGCGCACCAGCCGATCCACTCCGCCCCATCCGCGGCAGCTTCCCCGCCTTCCGAAGCGTGTGCAGCCGATGCAACACATCCCGCGCCCGCATGCCCCCGCCCGCGGCCTCATCCATCGACCGCACCAGCGCATCAAACTCCGCCGTGTACGGCAAATCATCCAGCGTCCGACCCGCCGACCGGTACGCCTCAATCAACGCCCGGTCCGAATCGTCAAGCGACACCAGCACCCCCGCGCCAAACAGCCCCGGCCCGTTGTCTTCTTGTTCCTCGCCGTCGTCGTCGTCCTTGAGTGGATCACCCCCCGCAAGCGTCCGCTCGCCCGCCTCCATAAGCCCGCTCCACCGCGCCATCGACTCGCCGGGCCGAACCGCCGGGTCAAGAAAATCCTCAGCGCACCGGCGAAACAGCGCATGCCGGCGCGCATCGGCAATGCCGCCATCGGTGTGCCCCACCGGCACGACAAACCGCCACTTCGTGCTCGGCTCCGCGTCGATCGCATTGAAAACAGCCGCCGCCGTCGGCGCGGGCACCACATCATCGCGCTCCGCGAGCTTGCAAAGCGTCGGGCACCGCACACCTCGCGCGTGCACCGCCGAATCGCCAAGCGCCAGCGCATTGCGCAGCTCATCCTCGCGATCCGCATGATGCAGCAAATACTCGCGCACCTCGTGCCCCATCCCGCCGCTGCGGAGCTTCGCGCGCAGCTCCCAGTCGCCCAAGCTCGGCAACCCGATGCATAGCCGCGCGGGCCCCGCGCCCATCGCCGCCATGCGGGCCGCCGCGATCGTCACCAGCCCGCCCCCGAAGCTCTCGCCAAAGAGCGACACCGGCAGCCCCGATCCAATCCGCCCACGCAGCGCCCGCGCCGCGCACGCGATATCCGCAACCGCGAGCGGCAACGACCACAGCATCAACCCATCAACCGTCCGCACGTCCGCATCAAGCCCGCGCGTGATCCAGCCCATCGAGCCATTCGCTCCGGCCCGCCAGTCGCCGCAATCCCTGCTCGACGCCGGGTACCCACGCACGCGAATCACCAGCACCGCCACGCCCCGCTCGGCCATCCGCCGCCACCGCTTCGCCGCGTCGCCCACCGGCTCCGGGTTCCCATACCCGTGCAGCACCACCACGCCCGTCGATATCGGCCGCGTCGCCGGCTCCACCAGCACGCCCCCGATCCGCACCGAAGACACCGACTCAAACTCGTGCGTCGCCGTTCCATCGAGCGGGTCGGCATCGCCGCGCCACGCCGAGAGCCGCGCCGGCGCCGCCAAAACCGCCTCTTCCCACGCCGACCAGAACGGCTTGTGCAGCCGCGCCCGATGCGCCACGCACACCCGCGAGAGCGTCGCAACCACACCAAACCCAAAGTCATCAGGAAGCGGCATCGCCAAAGCCTAGCCGGTCGCCTCTCACCGGCCCGGTCCGCCCCACGAGTTCCGACGTGCCCGCGCCCATCCCCGTGCCACTGACCCGGCTTCCGGGTCAGCGCGTTCGCACTACTACAGTCGCCGCGTGCATCCGCACACGCCGCCATCCCGCGACCGCCCCCTCCTGCCCATCCGCTGGGAGGGCCGCCACTGCGTCATCGCGCTCAAGCCCGCCGGCATGCTCTCCGTGCCCGGCAAAGGCCCCGAGAAAGCCGACTGCGCCGTCTCCCGCGTCCGCGAGCTCTACCCCCACGCCTCCTGCTCCATCACCGTCCATCGCCTCGACATGGACACATCGGGACTGCTCGCCTGCGCCATCACGCCCAAAGGTCAACGCGCCCTCGCCATCCAATTCCAACGCCGACTCATCGCCAAGGGCTACACCGCCCTCGTCGCAGGCTCGCCGGCCGCCGACCAAGGCACCATCGACCTCCCCCTCCGCCCAGACTACGACAACCGCCCCTACCAGATCGTCGACCACGCCCAAGGCCGATCCGCCATCAGCCACTACCGCGTCCTCGCGCGCGAAGCAGTGGGGGGCGCACCCGTCACCCGCCTCCACCTCACGCCGCACACCGGCCGATCCCACCAACTCCGCGTCCACTGCGCGAGCGAGCAAGGCCTCGCCTGCCCCATCATCGGCGACGTCCTGTATGGCGACGTGCTCTATCCAACCGGCCACCCCGCCACCCGCCTCATGCTCCACGCCGGCGAGCTGACATTCACCGACCCATCAACACGACAACGCATCGCCATCCGAGACCCCGCGCCGTTCTAAAAAGCACTGAACGCGATGGACGCGAAGGTCTCGATGATGTGATGGCGTCACGATCTCGCGCGCGATCGCAAGTCCGACGGAGCACATCAGCATTCTCACTCTCCCCGCCGAAGAGAGGGCCGGGGCGAGGGGTGAACGTCACAAGCCCACCGTTACCAAGCCCCCATCGAGCCCGTCGCGACCATCGCGTTCAACATCCTCATTTTTCGGATCGGCTCGATGCCTTGGTGCCTCAGTGCCTCGATGCCTTCTTCACCGATGCACAATCGAAAGCTCCGCCCCAGGCGTCGCGAGCCCCGCGGCCTCCATCACCTGCGCAAGCCCGACCGCGTCCTCATCCGTGAACGCGTCCACATCCCGGCTGTCGATATCAATCACGCCGATGCACACCCCGCCGGGCCCATCGAGCATCGGCACAACGACCTCGCTCATGTCCCGCGGGTCGCACACCACGTAGCTCTCGCCCAGCGACCGGATGTCCGGCACGACGATCGCCGCGCCGCTGCGATACCCAAGCCCGCACACCCCGTGCAGCCCGATCGGAGAGCACGCCGGCGTGTCCCGACTCGGCCCGAGGATCATCTCCTCGCCCTCGCCACCAGCCGCAATCGTGTAGAACCCGCACCACGAGTACCCCGCGCCGCTGAACGCATCCCACAGCGCATCGGCGACAGCACGCATGCGATCCTCACGCGACGCGTCATCGCCGACAGCCGCGCGTAGGGCATCCGCAACGCGGTCATAGTTCCGCGAAGTCTTGGGTGAATCAGTCATCAGTTGCGTGCTTTAGAGCGTGGCCGAGGTGTACGGCAGCAGACCCATGAAGCGGGCCCGCTTGATCGCCTGCGACACCAGCCGCTGCTCGCGGGCCGAGGTCGCCATGCGCTTCCGGCCGTAGATCTTGCCGTTGGGCGACATCGCCCGGCGAAGGTTCTCAACGTCCTTCCACTCGACGTAGAGCTGACCGTTGGCCGAAACCTGGGCCATCTTAAACTTGCCCTCGCCGCGAATCGTTGCCTTGCTCATCGACTTCTCACTCCGTCATGGATTGGGCCGCGGCTCATGCAAACGCCGCGGCGACGGATCCAAATTGCTCCCCCCAGGCACATCCCGGGCAGGCCCCAACGCTATGCGTCCCGAGCCGAGGGGTCCACTCCAATCGCACCCGCGGCCCCGCGCCGCCTCCCAGCCCGCCAGTCCAGCGACCAGAACCCCGCCCCAAACCCCAGCACGGCCGCCGCCAGCCCCAGCAGCACCAGATTCTGATAGATGTTGCACATCCCAAGCTCACCCTCGCAAAAGGGGCTGAGCTTCCCGAAGCACCCGCACTTCACGCTCATCTCGCGATACATCACGCTCCAGATCGCCCCAATAAAGATCACCAGCGACCCCGCCGCCGTCAGCGCCGCGGGCCGGGCCCACAGCCCGATGATCAGAAGCACACCCGCGATGATCTCCATCCAGGGCAGCACAAACGCCGACACGACGATCACCTCGCTCGCGTGCGCCGGCACGATCTTGAACCCCTTGATGCTCTCGGCAAACGACTGCGGATCCTCGATCTTGATCCCGCCCGCCACGCAAAACGCGACGCCGAGCAGCACCCGAGACACCAACCCAATCACGCCAGCAATCGCACGCATCGCTTACTCACCCTCCCACAGCGGGTCCGGCCCGACCGAGACCTCGTGCCCCGCATCCACCCACGCCGGGTATCCATCAAGAAACACATGCGTCCGCTCAAACCCCTCGAGCAGCAGGCGCGTCGCGACGTTGTGCGACGCCTCGCAATCCCCGCCGCCGCAATAGATCACGATCGGCAGCTCATACGTCAGCATGTAAAACGCCATCGGCTTGTCGCCAGACCCAAGCTGGTCCGCCGGCAACCACATCGCCCCAGGCAAGTGCCCCTCAACAAACTCATCTCGCGTGCGGGCATCGATCACATGTACCTCGCCCGAAGCGATCAGCGCGTGCGTCTCCTCAAGCGTGATCTCCTCGCCGAGCGCCGAGAAGTCCATCGCCGCGATCGATCCGCCCGCGTCGCCGTCGACACCAACAACCGCCTCCGCCGACTCCGGCGTGTTCCCCGCACCGAGTCCGTCGCTCTCGGCAGGCATCGCCAGTGCGTCAACGTCGCCACCAACGTCGCCAGCAGTGGGGGCGCTCTCCAGAACCTCCGCCGCCTCGTCGACGACCATGGCAAGCTCCGCCGCCCGCGTCGCGCGTGCGTCGTCGGCCGTCACCGACACCTTCGACACCATCGCGTGCGTCAGCCCAACGACCAGCGCCACGCCCGCGATCGCAAAGCCGCGTGTGACCACAAGCCCAATCGAGTCTCTTCGCTCAGTCATCGTTTCCATCCTCCGCCAAAGGCTGCGCAAATCAACGGTGCCATAACGCCCGTCTATCGAACCACGCCGCTGAACGGCACCCGATGCTCCGGCTCGCCCTCGCGATCCGTCTTGACCACCAGCGCGCCGTCCAAAAGCGTGCTCTCGTCCGGCGCGTCGAGCATCACCGTGATGCGGTGCGCGATCCGCGGCGTGTCTCCCGTATCCAGCCGGGCCGAGACAAACTCGCCATCACGCCCCTCGCCCTCAAAGCCCAGCACGCGGAACGGCTCGCCCGACTCGCTCCGAATCGTCAGCGACGTCGTCGTCTGCCCGCCCACGCCGACCCGCCCGAACGCCATGATCCGAGGCTGCGTCCGCAGATCGCCCAGAATCTCCGCGCTCAGCCGCACCGGAATCTCCGGCCGGCGCTCGTCGTTCGTCTTGAAAAGAATCGTCGACGCAACCACACCCGTCGGCGAATCAACCTTCAGCCCAACCGCAATCCGCACCAGCGTGACCATCTTGCCGTTCTGCACGAGCCGAAGCGGGTCGCCGATCGTCCACTCCACCCGCCCAAGGTCATCACGCAGCACCTCGACGCCCGTGATCGCGAAGTCCTCGCGCTCGGCGAACATCGTCACCACGCCCTCAGCCCCACGCCCGAGCTCGATCTCGTCCCACCGGACGTAGGTCGGCGTCGTCAGCACGATCGGCGTGACCTCCGCACGCATTCGCACCGCCGACTCGGGTGTCGCCGGATCATTGCTCGTGATCTTGAGCGTCTGCACGACGCGCCCGCTCTTGCCCGACGGGTTGAACCGGACGTTCAGCACGCCCGTCTCGCCCGGCGCGAGCCGCTTCTTCGCGCCCTCGAAGTTCGACATCGCCATGCAAGAGCACGAGAAGCTCAGCCGATCGAGCACGAGCGTGTCGTCGCCCGTGTTGCGATACACAACCCGGTCCTCGTACTGCCGCGAGTCATCGACGTCGCCAAAGTCCACCCACTCGCGCTCGAACTCGAGCTTGGGCTGCGCGCTCGCACCCGCCGCCATCATCCCAACAGCAACGAACCCCGACACCAGCATCCGCATCAACATCATCTTCAAAATCCCATCCGCCCCAAACGATCAAGCACGAGTAGAACGCGTCGAAAAAAAGCCCGTCCCGGCCCGTTCGGACCGGGACGGGGCCCAGAGGTTATCCATCATCCGCCCGCCATTGGCAGGCGTTCACCACGCTCACCGGCGAACAGCGCCCGCCATCGGAATCTTGATCTCCGGCTCACTGTCGAGCGTCGTCGCGATGACCAGATCACCACGCACGATGCCCGTCTGCTCCGGCGCCGCAAGCGTCACCGTCACAACCCAGCCGCCGTTCGCGCCGGGCTTGATGTCCGTCGCGAGGTCCACGTCCTTGTTGCCGTCAAACGCGACCGACTTCACCGTAAACTCTGCGTTCGCACGCGACCGAAGCTCGATCCGCTTCTTGTAATCCTGCCCGCCCGCCATGCTGCCAAACGAGAGCCGCTCGGGCATCGCCGTCACGTCACCCGCGAGTCGGCCCGCGACCGTCATGCTCAGCGAGCCCTTGCGCTCGTCATTGGTCCGCATGATCAGCGTGCCACGCAACGGCCCAAGCGGCGCATCATCCTTCACGCTCACGGTCACGTTCCCGCGCCGATACACACCGTCGGAAGTCTCGATCGGCTCAAAGGCGCCGATCTGCACATCCCAGTGCTCGCCGCCCACGCCAACGATCCGCGCCTCGACAATCCGGAAGTCCTCCTTCATGCCAGTGACCGTGATCGCCGCGGAGTTATCCTCGCCGCGGAAGACCTTGCCGAGCTGCACATTCGGCGGCGTCACCGCGACAAGCTGCTTCACGTTCGCGGTGATCTCCACCTGCGCACGCGGCTCATCCGGATCGTTGCTCGTGATCGTGACCTTCTGACGCGTCGCACCCTTCTTCTTGTTGGGGTTAAAGAGCACCGTCACAACGCCGCTCTCGCCCGGCTCGTACACGTCCTTGTCGAGCTGCGGCACCGTGCACCCGCACCCGCCGCGCACGTTCGAGATCACCAGCGGCGCATCGCCATCATTCACAAACTCGAAGCTCGTCGTCACGTTGTGCTCATCGGTAATCACGCCGAAGTCGTGCGACCGAGCGACCATCTTGATGTTCGGAGCCTTGCCACTGGCGTTCTGCACAGCAGCAGCGGTCGAGCCCGCAGCCGGAGCAACAGCCTGCGCCATCGCCGCCGAGCTCCCAAACGCAGCACTCGCCGCGACAACACACCAAGCCGCCCGCACCGATTTCGACATGATCGCATTCGACATCATCACAACACCCTTCGCTGATCGAGCCCAAGTCCGGGCCGCGTTTGCATCTCGTGCGAGCAGACGCCCGAACGACTCGTAAAGAAACACCCTCAAGAGACATCCGCCTCTCACTGGTTATCGCCTCGCGCGGGGCCCAACTGCAGACCGCAGCCCGGTGAACTTCCGCACCAACGATGTGATACAGCGCGACGTCTGGATACGCACCCCCGCACCCCCGCCCGAGTTACGGCGAGGTGACTGCCTCCGAGCGACGTTCCCGTGACGTTCCCCCGCCGTCCGCCGCGGCTCCCGCAGCCACCCACTCGTCCAGCGCGTGGCGCACCGCCCCGACTTCCCGAGCCGTCCGCACCGCGTCCTTGAGCGGCTTGCAATGCCCACCCGAGACCGACCGCCCAAGCCAACTGATCTTCTGCCGCATCACATGCATCGCCCGATGCTCGCCCCGATACTCGATCATCCTGTCGAAGTACCGCCGAATCACCCCGATCGCCTCCGCGTCGGTCTGCTCCGCAAGCTCCTCGCCCTGCTGCGCCGCCCACGCCTCGGCAAACACCCTCGGCCGCGCAAACGCCCCGCGCCCGATCATCCCCCCCGCGCACCCCGACGCCACGCTCAACACCACCGCGAACCCCCCCGACATCCCATCCCCAGACCCCATCACCGGCCAACGCGACGAAACCTCGCCAGCGCGCTCAACAACCCTGCGAATCCCGTCCAATCGGCACGCGCCCTTGAACCGCTGCTCGGTCGTCCGCCCGTGCACCGTGATCCCCGCCGCCCCCGCGCGCACAAGCCGGACCGCCAATTCCCCCGCGCACCCCGCATCGCACGCCGCCTCGTCCCAGCCCAGCCGCATCTTGCAGGTCAGCGGCACACGCTCGGGCATCGCCGCACGCACCGCCGCCGCGATCCGCTCGGCTCGGCCAAGGTCACACATCAACTTCGACCCACCATCCTTCTTCGTCACCTTGTCGACCGGGCACCCCATGTTGATGTCAACCACCGTCGCCCCGTGCTCAACGCACCACTGCGCACCGGCCGCCATCACCGCCGGATCGCTCCCGTAGAGCTGCATCCCAATCGGCTGATCCAGATCGCTCGTCCGTGCCAGATCCGCCGACGCCTCACTCCCGCCGATCAGCCCCGTCGGGCTGAGCAGGTCCGTGCACGCCAGCCCCACCCCGCCACATTCTCGGACCGTCTCCCGCCACGCCAGATCACACCACCCCGCGATCGGCGCGAGCAGCAGGTTCGTCTCCAAACCCACCGGTCCAAATTGCAACGCCTTGGCAAGCACGCCCAAATCCTAGAGCGCATCCGCCGCAGCCCAAAGCCAACATCGCCCGTATCCTGAACTCAACATGACGACCAACACTCCCAACACCCGAGCGTTCCGCTTCGCGTCGACCCTCATCGCATGCGTTTTCGCGCTCAGCACGCCAACCGCTCCGGCCCTCGCCCAACCCGCTCCCCCGCCGGGCCCCACCTTCGAGCCCGCGCGCGACGCCCCTTTCACCTCGCCCACCGAGATCACCCTCTACATCAAGTACTACTACCTCAACCCAAACCCCCTCCGCATCGGCCACGCCGTCGACTTCCTCTCGGCCAACGCCGTCGGCATCGAAGAGCCCCGCGCCCTCGTCCCCGCCCACGCCGCGCTCGGTCGCCTGCTCCGCACCGATCCATCTCGCATCGAGCGCTGGCTCCGCACGACCATGTCCCGCGATGAGCCCGAGCGCGTCCTCTTCGCCGCCAACTGCGCCTGGTGGAGCGACACCGATGAGGGCGACGAGATCGTCGCCCGCCTCGCCGCCATCGCCCCAGACAACCTCCGCACGCAGTACCGCATCCTGCAAAACACAGCGCCCCCGCTCATCGAAGGCAGAGTCCCCACCGAGGGGATCCACATGGACATCCTCTGGGCCTCCTTCTTCGTCACCGCGAGCACCGACTTCATCGACCCCTTCTTCCCCTTGCTCGCAGGCCGCACCACCCCCAACCTCGACATTACGGCACTCGACCGCGCCGACCTGTTCCAGTCCGCCGTCTGGTCCGTCGCCTCCAACGCCTACCAGCACGAGCCCGTCCTCGCCTACCTCCGCGAGCAGTCCAACGACCACGAAGACCCCGCCGTCCGCGAGGCGCTGATCGACATCGTCGCAAGCGTCGACAAGCGCATCGAGACCGACGGCCCACCCTTCAAGCCCCAAATCATGCGCCGCCTCGACGCCGAGATGCCCGACAACGCGCCACCCGGCCGCCGCGTCGAAGAGCCCTCGCCCGCCGTCCCAGCAACCCCACCAGCAACCCCACCAGCAACCAACGACTAACCGCTCCCTACACTCCCGGCCCGTGTACCAACGCCTCCTCACACGCCGCTACCTCACCAGCAAGGTCATGCCCCTGCTCGCCGCACTCGCGGTCGTGCTCTGCACCGCGATGGTCCTCATCTCCTGGTCCGTCATGGGCGGCTTCCTCAAAAACCTCATGGAGTCCGGCCGAACCCTCATCGGCGATGTCTCCATCAACTGGCCCAACGCCGGCTTCGCCCACTACGAAGACCTCATCCAGCGACTCGAAGCCCACCCCGAGATCGACGCCGCAAGCCCCATGATCGAGACCGCCGGCATGCTCGCCCTCCCGGGCGACCGCCTCGTCCGCGTCATCGTCCGCGGGATCGACGGCCCCTCCTACGCCGCCGTCACCACCTACGAAGACACCCTCTACTGGCAACCCCTCGAAGAACCACTCCCCAAAGACGACGCCCGCCGCGACTGGCGACTCGAAAACCACACACGCTGGCAACGCACCTTCAACAACGGCCTCACCCTCACCGAGCCCGACCCCGCCACCGGCGAGCCACGCCCCGCCGTCGTCATCGGCATCGAAACCTCCGGCTACAACTTCCGCCAGCCCGCCGGCTTCATCATCCCGGGCATCCCCCTCGTCCCCGGCGCCGACGGCGTCATGGGCCAGCTCCCAATCTTCCTCCCCGACGAGAAAGTCACCCTCCACGTCCTGCCCATCGACTCCTCCGGCCGAGGCATCGAGATGGTCACCCGCATCCTCCCCGTCGCCAACGAGTTCCGCTCCGGGCTCTACGAGATCGACAAGCAAACCGTCCTCGTCAACCTCCGCGCCCTCCAGTCCATGCTCAACATGGACGAGGCCCGCCGCGTCATAGAAGACCCCACCGAAGACCTCTCCGCCGCCGACCCCTTCGCCCTCGGCGGCGACGAAGCCGATCCCAACTTCGAGCCCATCCAGCGCGTCGAGATCGATCCCGCCCGCGTCACCGACATCGTCGTGCTCGGCCGCCAAGACGACGCCCGCCTCACCCAGCAATACGTCCTCGATGTCTACACCGAGTTCGCCGCCGCCCACCCCGACGTGCCCCGCGCCGACGCCATCTTCATCAAGACCTGGGAAGACCAGAACGCGACCATGATCGCCGCGGTCAAGAAAGAAACCGCCCTGGTTCTCTTCATCTTCTCCTTCATCTCCCTCACCGCCGTCTTCCTCGTCCTCGCCATCTTCTGGGCAATGGTCTCCGAGAAAACACGCGACGTGGGCATCCTCCGCGCCATCGGCGCAAGCCGCACCGGCATCGCCTGGCTCTGGCTCCGCTACGGCCTCGCCATCGGCGTCGTCGGTTCCATCTTCGGACTCGCGCTCGCGTACACCATCGTCTACAACATCAACACCATCCACGACTGGATGGGCGTTGCCCTCGGCATCTCAATCTGGGACCCCGCCGTCTACTACTTCACCGAGATCCCGAGCCGCGTCAACCACCTCCACGCCGCAATCATCGGCCTCGGCGGCATGCTCGCCTCCACCCTCGGCGCACTCTGGCCCGCACTCCGCGCCGCACGCATGAACCCCGTACGCGCACTCCGCTTTGAGTAGCCCCATCCAGTGACCACCACCCCGCCCATCCTCAGCGCACGCGACGTGCACAAGACCTACCGCCTCGGCAAGGTCCGCGTCCCCGTCCTGCGCGGGGCGCACCTCGACGTGCACAAGGGCGAAGCCGTCGCCATCCTCGGCGCATCCGGCTCGGGCAAGTCCACACTGCTCCACATCCTCGGCGCGCTCGACACACCCGACCGCACGCCAAGCTCGCAAGACATCCGCTTCGAAGGCACAAGCCTCAGCTCCCTCTCCGAACGCCAACGCAACACCTACCGCGCCAACCGCGTCGGCTTCGTCTTCCAGTTCTACCACCTCCTCCCCGAGCTCTCCGTGCTCGATAACGTCCGCGTCGGCGCCATGGTCGCCCTGGGGCTGAACTACCGCGCCAAGCGACCCGAAGTCACCAACCACGCCGCCGCACTCCTCGACCAATTCGGACTCGGCCATCGCCTCACCCACCGCCCCGCCGAGCTCTCCGGCGGCGAGCGCCAGCGCGTCGCCATCGCCCGCGCACTCATCAACAAGCCCGACCTGCTCCTCGCCGACGAGCCCACCGGCAACCTCGACCGCGAGACCGGCAACTCCATCCTGGACGCCCTCGAAGACCTCCGAGCCCGCACCGCCCAAACCCTCGTGATGGTCACCCACGACCCCGCCGTCGCCGCCCGCGCCGACCGCGTCGTGTCTCTCGCCGACGGCCAGGTCGTCGAGGCCGGGCCCGCCCCCGCCCCCGCCCCGCCCGCCGAAACCGCCCACGAACCCCCCCCAGGCCGGCAGCGAAAAACGCGGAGGCCCCCGCCGCAACGCGACGACGCCCGATCGACCCGTTAGGATGCCCGGTTACGATGAAGGGTCGCCGATGGGCCCATAGCCCACCCGCTGGTCCCCCATCCCGCTATCGCACCAAGCATGCCCCCAAGCAACACCCAACCCGCGACCTCCCCTGTGCACCCAGCCCCAGCAGCCGGCGATGTCGCGACCACCATGACCCTCACCGCCCCCTCCGGCACCGACGTCACCGCAACCATCACAACCACGCCCTCCGAAGACCCCGCCAATCGACCCGTCGTCTTCCTCCACGGCCTCGTCGGCCTCAACGAGCACTGGGACCGCGTCGTCGATGCCGTCAAGCACCGCTTCAACTGCACGAGACTCGAACTCCCCCTCCTCCAACTCGAGCGCGAAGACGCCTCCGTCGACGCCGTCACCGACCTGACCATCCAGTACCTCGACGCCGCCGGCGGCAAGCCGGCCGTCCTCGTCGGCAACTCCTTCGGCGGCCACGTCGCACTCCGCACCGCGCTCCAGCGCCCCGACCTCGTTTCCGCGCTCGTCCTCGCCGGCTCGTCCGGCCTCTACGAGCGCACCTTCGTCAAGGGCGCACCCGTCCGACCCTCCCGCGAGTGGCTCACCGAGAAAATCGGCGAGCTCTTCTACGACAAGTCCCTCATGCGCGACGCCGACCTCGACCGCGCACACCGCGAGCTCAACGCCCCCGGCGGCGCTCGCGCCATGGTCCGCCTCTCCAAGACCGCCCGCCGAAACCACCTCGGCGAACGCATCGCCGACATCCACCAGCCAACCCTGCTCATCTGGGGCGCCGAAGACGTCGTCACACCCCCCGGCGCCGCACGCGAGTTCGACCGCCTCCTGCCCGACTCCCGCCTCGTCTGGTTCCCAAACTGCGGCCACGCACCCATGATCGAGTGCCCCGCACCCTTCGCCGACGCCATGCTCGAGTTCGCAAACCAACTCGGCGCCCGCACCCCCACCAACTAACCCGCGTCCCACGCCCCGCCCAGTGCCACGGCTCGACCCGAAGGGCAAGCCGTGCTCCCAACGCGCGCACACACCTAACCTTCAACATGCCCACCAACGCGCCCTCCCACACACCAACCAAGTCCCCCGCCTGGACCGCCGCCGTCGGCGCAAGCCTCCGCCTGAGTCTCGCCGCACGCATCCGCCTCCTCGGCAACGAGCGCCACTGGGCCGCCAACACCGCGGGCCTGCAACTCTCCCAACTCCGCCAGAACCTCACACGCGCCAAGAACACCGAGTTCGGCAAACGCCACGACTTCGCCAAGCTCATCGAGCTCGACAACACCGAGCTGTTAGACGCCTATCGCAAAGCCCTCCCCCCGCGCGACTGGTACGCCTTCGCCGATGACATCAAACGCATGCGCGAAGGCGGAGAACCCGACATCCTCTGGCCCGGCAAAGTCCGCGACTTCGCCCAAACATCAGGCACGACCGCCGGCGACAAGTTCATCCCCGTCACCCAAGACATGCTCGCCTCAAACCGACGAGCCGCGCTCGACATCTTCGCCCACCTCCACCGCTTCGGCGTCAGCCTCCCCAAGCTCACCTCCGGCAAGCTCCTCTTCCTCGGCGGCTGCTCCGACATCGAAGAATCCAGCGTCGGCACACGCACCGCCGACCTCTCCGGACTCGTCGCCCCCCTCATCCGCTGGCCTCTCTCGGAGGTCTACTCACCCGGCCCCGACATCGCCCTGCTCGACCACTGGCCCACCAAAATCGAAGCGATGGCAAAGCGCTGCATCGACCAGGACATCCGCTTCGTCTCCGGCATGCCCTCCTGGACCACCGTCCTCTTCCAACGCATCATTGAACTCGCAAACGAGCGAGGCCAAGCTGCCACCTGCGTCAAGGACGTCTGGCCCAACCTCACCGCGCTCATCCACGGCGGCGTCAACTACGCACCCTTCGCCCCGCGCATCGCACGCCTCTGGTCCGGCTCCGCCGACACCGACATCCCGCACCGCCACGAGCTCTACCCCGCCTCCGAGGGATTCATCGCGCTCCAAGACCGCGCCGGCGATCCGGGCCTCCGACTCCTGGCCGACATCGGCAACTTCTACGAGTTCATCCCCCTCGAGCAGATCGACGACGACAACCCGCCCGCCTTCACGCCCGATCAGTGCGAGCCGGGCCAGCGCTACGTCGTCTGCATGACAACCTGCGCCGGGCTCTACCGCTACATCATCGGCGACGTCGTCGAGTTCGACACGCGCCCCGCACCCTTGCGCACCAAGCCCACCGCCGAGCACGGCCCGGCGCGCCTCCGCATCGTCGGCCGGCACCGCCACTTCATCAACGCCTTCGGCGAGAACCTCATCGTCGAACACATCGAGCGCGCCGTCGCGCACGCCGCCGGCGCTGCCGACATCGAAGTGGGGGAGTTCACCGCCGCCCCCGTCTACCCCTCCGAGACCAACCGCGCCGGCCTCGAACTCGCCATCGAAGTCCCCCCAAGCGCCGACCCCCGCGCCCTCGAGCATTTCGCCGAAGCATTCGACGCCCGCCTCAAAGCAGAAAACGTCGACTACACCACCAAGCGCACCGACTCGCTCGGCATGGCCCCGCCCACACTCCGCCCCCTCCCCCCCGGCACCTTCCACCGCTGGCTCGACTCCATGGGCAAGCTCGGCGGCCAGCAC
>ERZ1740070.1253-NODE-1253-length-16054-cov-12.124508_pt1 | contig 16054 bp, 17 predicted proteins | sample MGYA00581734_ERZ1740070 | MGnify/ENA primary metagenome ERZ1740070 (study PRJEB43018, sample SAMN04849744) | marine metagenome | isolation source: floating plastic debris | place: Pacific Ocean | collected 2008-09-01 | study: EMG produced TPA metagenomics...
CGGCATTGTCGAGATCTAAATCCTCTAAGTTGGCGTTGACATCAACGGCCTGTTCAAAATCTCGCTGCTTTTCCTTGGCAACCTGATCGTCTAGATAGGCCGAAATCATCCGCTGATAGTCTTCAACGGTAATGACCATGCGACGTAGCTTCAGGCTTTTGGGGCGCAGGATACGATTTAGGTCATCTTGGGCTTCTAGATTCTCTGGGTCCACCATCGCCACAAGTACGGTGGAACTCCCATTTTGATCAGTCTGGGAGAGAGGCAATAGTCGATGACGACGGCAGATGTCAACGGGGATCAAGTCGTCAATTAGATTGCCAACTTTGGTATCAGAGACACTTTCAATCTCAGGATCTAATGATTCGACCCCGTAAAGGATTTTAAGTTCAAACAGCTGCTGCTTTTTATATTGCCGTAAGAGCTCTGGACTTAGCTGCTGTCCTGTCAAGGACTCTAAAACATCTGTTAAGGAGCGCCCCGACTTGCGACTTTCAACCAGCGCCTGCTGCATTTGGTCGGTATCAACGTACCCTGCTTTAATAAGCTGGTTACTAAATGGAGAAAAGCTTCTTTGTAAAACAAGGGCTTTCCGAGATGATGAGGAATTGGTCATAGTCGCCGCAGAGAATCCTTCCAGAAGGTTGCCCACAAAACGCTTTTCTGTAGACAGCTACAGAAGATACCCCAATCCTATAGATCGAGTAGGGATCGAGGTAATCTGGATGTTAAAGCATGGTGTGGAGTGCTATTCCATTTTCCGATAATAGCTTGAACATTATCATCCAGCTAGCGGCATTACGGGCTCTTATAGATGGAATGCGATCGCAGACCGCAAAATCATGGATAGAGGCATCTTAAATTTTGTATAGTCATTATATTGAAAAATGCACTATTGTGGTAAGGCTAAAACAATTAAAATATAAGGCTACAGATTGGGCCGACAGCGGTTTTTGTCAGCTAAAACATGCTTATTTTTGCCTATATCCTTTGGATAAAAGAACCTTGAGAGGGCGTAACTCACTTAAAATGTCAGCGTCTAAGGCAAGTGTTATCCCCTGTATGCCGTTATCGATGAGGTTAAACGATGGTAGAGGACGTTAATTCAGCAGAAAACAATCCTATTGAAGAAGAAGGTGAGACCTCAGAGGCCTCCGGTGAGGCAGCCGTCAATATCGAAGAGCTTAAGCTTGAAGATGCTGACGTTGAAATTGATTTTGAGAATGAGTTTTCCGAGGCTGCCTCTGAAGATGCAGCGGCTGTAGACAAGGCCTCTGATACTCCTGACATTGACACCGCCGAAATGTCCGAAGGTGACCTGGCGGCTATGGCTGCCCTGAAAGACCAGGTGGCTCAGCTCAAGGCGCAGCTAGAAGAGCGCAATGGTCAATATCTAAGATTGACAGCTGATTTTGAGAATTTTCGTAAGCGCACAAGTCGAGAAAAAGAAGACCTTGAACTCCAAACCAAATGCTCTACGATTAGCAATCTGCTCGACGTTGTCGATAACTTTGAGCGGGCACGGGCTCAAATCAAACCTCAGACCGATGGTGAAATGGCTGTTCATAAAAGCTACCAAAGTGTCTACAAACAGCTGGTTGAAGGCCTAAAGCGGATCGGCGTCGCACCCATGCGAGCGGAGGGTAAGGAATTTGATCCAAATCTGCATGAAGCTGTGATGCGAGAACCCACAGATGACCATGCTGACGGTACCGTCATTGAAGAATTGGTTAGGGGCTATATCCTAGGTGAACGAGTTTTACGTCACGCTATGGTAAAGGTCGCCACCCCTCTAGAAGAGTAGTTCCTAAGCCTGTGGCAGCTGAGTACACAAAAACTGAGCTGGTCTGAAAGCTGGCTCAGTTGTAAAGCTTTCTTGAATATCCAAAGGTTTTATTAGAACTTATGGTTTTGGGTATTGTATCTATTATTGAGAGAGGAGCTTACATACTTTCTACTAGTGAGCTGAACTTATATCTGCTCTGTAGGTGTGTATTGAGGTTAGGGTATAGCTATATATCAATTTTTAAGCGTATTTTATCGATCTGTGCGACTAGCATCTGCTTGTAGTTCAGGGTGTCCTTAGGGCATATTTGTCAGCCCTTGGTTTTTCAGGGGATACAGCTTGTGGTCAAGCTGATGTCACACATCCACGGATATCTATTTTTAAGGTAAGTAATTTTCTAGAGTAAGCAGGCTCTCAGATGGGAAAAGTTATTGGCATTGATTTAGGGACTACGAATAGCTGTGTTGCTGTCCTAGAAGGTGGTAAGCCTGAGGTGATTACCAACACAGAAGGCGGACGAACAATGCCCAGCATTGTTGGGTTTGCTAAAAATGGAGAGCGCTTAGTGGGCCAGCTGGCGAAACGCCAGGCGGTCACAAATGCCGAAAATACCGTCTATAGCATCAAGCGCTTTATCGGTCGCCGTTGGGAAGATACCTCTAGCGAGCGATCGCGGGTACCGTATACCTGCGTCCGTGGAAAAGATGACACCGTAGATGTCTTGATCCGGGGCAAAGCCTATACCCCTCAAGAAGTGTCTGCCATGACGCTGCAGAAGCTAAAGCAGGATGCCGAAGCCTATCTTGGGGAAGATGTTACCCAAGTCGTGATCACAGTGCCCGCTTACTTTACCGACGCCCAGCGTCAGGCAACAAAGGATGCAGGTAAAATTGCGGGTCTTGAAGTACTCCGTATCATCAATGAGCCCACAGCGGCAGCTTTATCCTACGGTCTAGATAAGCTAGACCAAGACCAGACCGTCTTGGTCTTTGACCTAGGGGGAGGAACCTTTGATGTTTCGATCCTACAGCTCGGCGACGGCGTCTTTGAGGTTAAAGCCACGTCTGGCAATAATCATCTAGGTGGCGATGACTTTGACAACAGCATCGTCACGGCTTTATTGGAGCAGTTTCGCGAGCACGAGGGCATAGATCTATCCACGGATCGGATGGCTCTCCAGCGTATTCGTGAAGCGGCTGAAAAAGCAAAAATTGAGCTATCGAGTCGAGCCAATACCTCGATTAACTTGCCCTTTATTGCAGCAGACGAGACTGGCCCCAAGCATCTAGAAGCTGACCTATCCCGCACCAAATTTGAAGAACTAGCCAAACCACTGGTTGAAGCAACATTGGAGCCAGTGGCCCAGGCTCTAAAAGATGCGGAACTAACACCGAACGATATTGATCGAATTTTGTTGGTGGGCGGTTCTACGCGGATGCCAGCTGTCCAGAAAGCAATTACCGGATACTTCAACGGTAAAACTCCCGACCGCTCTGTGAACCCAGATGAGGCAGTTGCTCTAGGAGCCTCTATCCAGGCGGGGGTTCTAGGGGGTGAAGTCAAGGACTTGCTACTGCTAGACGTAACACCCCTCTCCCTTGGCATTGAAACTTTAGGTGAAGTCTTTACCAAGGTAATTGAACGTAATACGACGATTCCTACCAGTAAGTCACAGTCCTTTTCAACAGCGACAGATGGTCAAACCTCAGTAGAAGTACATGCGCTACAGGGCGAGCGAGCCATGGCTCGGGACAACAAAAGTCTAGGGCGGTTTGAACTGACGGGGATCCCGCCTGCACCTAGAGGAATCCCTCAAATTGAAGTGTCCTTCGAAATTGATGCCGATGGAATTTTGCAGGTAGCCGCGAAAGATAAGGGCACAGGGCGAGCCCAGAGTATTCGCATCACGAATACAGGCGGTCTGACATCCGGCGAAATTGACAAGATGCGTGAAGAGGCAGAGGCCTATGCTGACGACGACGCTCGTCGGAAAGTGGTTGCTGAAATGAAAAACAAGGCAGACACTCTCTTCTACAGCTATGAGTCAACCATGCGCGAAAATGCTGAGTGGATTAGCGATGAGCGCAAGGCCCAGGCCCAAGAGTCAGAAGCTACTCTAAGAAACGCTTTGAATACCAAGGACATTACACCGGAATTACTCCAAGAAGCCCTAGATACGCTACAGCAAACTATTTTTGCCATCGGTGCTGAGATGTATCGTCAGGTTAATGAAGAAAATTACGACATTGCGATGGATGAGACAACTCCGGATGCCTCCTCTGAGCCCCCTGATACGGGTAGCTCTGTCGAACCTCCACCCAGTGGAGCTGCACTCGGTAACTCTGTGTCAGGAACACCTGATGCCATAGATTTATTGGCAGACGATCCAGAATTTGACCTTGACGCGACGATTACAGCCGATTACGAAGCAATTGAATAGTAACCGAATGGCTGGAGTACGGGAATTGCGAATGAGCAACGTACCGTGCTTACGTAGAATAGTTGGATAGGTTTCCAGTTGTCGTTGTTAAGCTAGCACTCTATGGCTCGTGACTACTATGAGGTACTCGGTGTCTCCCGGGGAGCCGATCAGGATGAGGTAAAGCGCGCTTATCGGCGGCTGGCGCGAAAGTTTCACCCCGATGTAAATAAAGATCCGGGTGCAGAAGACACATTTAAGGAGATCAACCGAGCATATGAGGTTCTGTCTGAACCAGAAATCAGAGCTCGATACGATCGCTTTGGTGAGGCTGGTGTTGGTGGAGCAGCAGCAGGCGGAGCAGGCTTTCAAGACTTTTCGGATATGGGCGGCTTTGCCGATATCTTTGAAAGTTTCTTTAGTGGATTTTCGGGAGGGCCTACCCAGGCCAAACGGCGCGGCCCCACCCGTGGGGATGATCTACGGCTTGATCTAAAATTAGATTTTGCTGAAGCAATTTTTGGTGGTGAAAAAGAAATCAAAATTAGCCACCTAGAAACCTGTATGACCTGCAAAGGGTCAGGCGCAAAGCCAGGTACTCGACCGCGGACCTGTTCCACTTGTGGCGGCTCCGGTCAGGTGCGACGGGCAACGCGCACACCGTTTGGTAGCTTTACCCAAGTTTCGGCCTGCCCCACCTGCAACGGCTCTGGTGAGGTTGTTGAAGACCGCTGTGAGGTCTGTGGAGGAGCCGGGCGTAAGCAGGAAACTAAAAAGCTCAAGATTACGATCCCTGCTGGTGTTGATAATGGCACTCGTCTTAGGGTTTCTAACGAGGGGGACGGGGGACAGCGCAGCGGACCACCGGGGGATCTGTATGTCTATTTGTTTGTCAAAGAGCACAGCAAGTTTAAGCGTGATGGGATCAACGTGCTGTCGGACTTGAAGATTAGTTATTTGCAGGCAATTTTGGGGTGTGAGCTACAGGTGGAAACAGTGGATGGACCGGTCGAAGTCCAGGTGCCATCGGGTACTCAGCCTAATACGGTGTTGACCCTTGAGAATCGTGGGGTACCAAAACTGGGGAATCCAGTTAGCCGTGGAAATCATTTGCTGACAGTTTTGATTGAAATTCCCACCCGCATCAAGGCCGAGGAACGTGAGCTTTTAGCAAAGCTGGCTGAAGTTCGAGGCGATACGATTTCGAAAAAGGGGCTTGAGGGCTTTTTAGGCGGTCTGTTTAAGGGTTAATTCAGAGGATTCGTAATTATGACGGATGTCTTAAATAGACCTGATGAGACGCTGGATTTGCGGGGAACCCCCTGCCCGCTCAATTTTGTTCGGACTAAGCTCAAGCTGCAGCGCATGCCCGCTGGCATGCTGCTGGAGGTTTGGTTGGATGCCGGTGAGCCAGTAGAACAGGTACCTGATAGTTTGCGTTCAGCAGGTTTTTTAGTTGAAGGGCTAAAATCTAGCTCGGATGGCTACTTTGCACTTCAGGTACGGCGACCTGAGGCATGACAGTAGCAACCGAGTGTCTCAACCTATCGTCGGCTTTGGGCACAGTAGTTGCCTGTCAGGCAAACTACTATCAGGTCAGGCTTTTGATGGAAAACTGCGGGCCGCTCCATTTTTTGTGTACCCGGCGGGCTCGATTGAAAAAGCTAGGACAGCAGGTGGTGGTTGGCGATCGCGTAGTCATTGAAGAGATGGACTGGCAGGATCGGCGCGGTGCGATCGCAACCGTTCAACCCCGCACTAATTTGCTTGATCGTCCCCCGATTTCCAATGTGGATCAGATTCTGCTGGTGTTTGCCCTGGCTGAACCGGAATTAGAGCCGATTCAGCTCAGTCGATTTCTCGTCAAGGCAGAGTCCACAGGCATTCCAGTCACCCTATGCCTAAATAAACAAGATTTACTATCTGATGCGGCGAGAAAGCAGTGGCGCACCCGTCTCATTGGCTGGGGCTACGAACCGCTTTTGGTGAGCATCCTTGAGGATGAGACCCTGCCCACGGCGCTGCTGACAGCTCTACAGCAGCGGGTTAGCGTCGTCGCTGGGCCGTCGGGCGTCGGTAAGTCAAGCCTGCTAAATCGACTAGTCCCCAATGTTGATGCCCGGACCAACAAGGTCTCGGGCAAGCTGGGGCGGGGCCGGCACACCACCCGCCACGTGGAGCTGTTCGAGCTGCCGACGGGCGGTTTGCTAGCCGACACCCCAGGCTTTAACCAGCCTGATGTTACCTGTAGTGTGGATACGCTAATGCGCTGCTTCCCCGAGATTCGTCACCGGGCAGGGAACTGTCAGTTTAGTGACTGCTTGCATCGCGATGAGCCCGGCTGCAGCGTCCGAGGCGACTGGGAGCGCTACGAATACTACTTGTCTTTACTGGATGAGGTGCTACGCCACCAGCAGCAGCTGGAACATCGCCCAGATACCGAAACTACCGAAAAGGTCAAAATGGGCAGCGATGGCCAACGGCAGCACGAACCTAAACTAGAGGCCAAAAAATATCGTCGCACGTCTCGCCGCCGTCGCCATCAGGACCTGCAGGATCTGTGCTACGACGTAATGGACAGGTCGATGGATGAGTTGGATGATGCGGTCTTGGAAGAGTACGGGCTTTAGTCCCACCGCCAGCCTGTCTATCGATGCCATTCGGTCACACCGCCGGGCTTATCGATCAGCGTGATGCCCTGGGCCGACAGCCAATCGCGGATGCGATCGGCTTCGGCAAAGTTGCGCTCTTTTTTAGCAACCGAGCGCTGCTGTATCTGGGCAGCGATGGTTTCATCGCTCGGGCCGCTGGTAGGGGCAATATCAACATCCGCCTCAATCCCTAGAACCTCAGCCAGACACACCAGAGTATGCCACTGGTCTCGCAAGTTAGCCCCATCAGCATCGGTTTTACCCTCATGGGTGAGTATATTGCCCTGCCGCCGCAGTTCCTTGGCAAGTTCAAAGAGCACAGCCACAGCTTCTGGGGTATTGAAGTCATCATCCATGGCCGTTTGGAACCGCTGCACAGCCTCGCTTTCATAGTTGAGTTCTAAGGCCGTGTCCTCCCAATTTAACTGGGAGCCATAGTTAGGACCAAACAGCAGACCATCCCTAAGGGTTTGCCAGCTGTTGGTAGCCGATGCGATCGCATCGGCCGTAAAGTCCACCGGTTTGCGGTACTGGGCCTGGCACAAAAAGAGGCGTAGGGCCATCGAGTGGAGACCATCCTCAGCATCCAGTAGCTGACGGATAGTGGTGAAATTGCCCAAGGATTTAGACATCTTTTCACCGTTTACGTTTACCATGCCGTTGTGCATCCAATAGGTCGATAGGGGATGGCCGGTCGCCGCCTCCGACTGGGCAATCTCATTTTCATGGTGGGGGAAGGTCAGATCGCCGCCACCCATGTGAATATCGATGGTATCCCCCATGCGATCGCGCACCATAGCCGAGCATTCGATGTGCCAGCCGGGACGCCCTGGCCCCCAGGGGGATTCCCATGAGGGTTCCTCTGGTTTGGCACCTTTCCACAGGGCAAAGTCAAACGGGTCTTTCTTTTTCGGCCTATCGTCACCAACACGACCGCTGGCCCCAGCTCGCATATCATCTAGCTGGCGTCCCGAGAGCTTGCCATAGCCTGAAAACCGACGCACCTCGTAGTACACGTCTCCCCCAGCGGCATAGGCATATCCTTTTTGTTCCAGCTCACCGATCAGCCGTCTGATACCGTTGATGGTGCGGGTGGCATAGGTATATTCGTCGGCATCTAGAATATTTAGTCGCGCCATATCTTCATGGTAGGCCGCAATATAGCGCTGGGAAATAGCCTCCATGGTGGTGCCTTCTTTACGGGCACGGTTTAATATCTTGTCGTCAATATCGGTAAAGTTTTGCACATAGTGGACATCGTAGCCGCGCCACTGCAGATAGCGACGTACCGTGTCCCACACGATGTAGCAGCGAGCATGCCCCAGGTGACAGTAGTCATAGACCGTTACACCGCAGCAGTAAATCTTGGCTGTGCCAGGTGTCAACGGCTGAAACGGTTCTTTATGGCGAGATAGGGTGTTGTAAAGAACTACGCTCATCAAAAGGGAAAATTAACGGCTCGAGTCATGGCCTTCTGGCCCAACCGTCTTTTATGGTAGACCGCTTTGGGACGGCTACAAAAAAGGGAAGATACGGTCTGTATCTTCCCCACAAGTTTAGTTAGCTCAAATTTAGTTAGCTTAATCTGACACAGCCTGAGCCTAGAAGGTCATGTTGGCAGCCTGTACCGTCTCGACCTGCTTCTTCTTGAGTACCAGCATGATCTGAGTGGCGGCAGCGGCGGCCAAGAAAGCCAAGAGACCCTTAATGCGATTGGGGCTCTGCAGGACAATTTCAGTGTCGTGCTGACCAAACCCACCGACGTTGGGATCACTAGTCAACGGTGCACCGGTTTCTACCACATCCCCTTCGGTGACGATTAGCTCAGGCCCTGGCTGCAGAGTTTCGGTTACGGTCTCACCATCAGCGGTTTTGATGGTGACATCAGTACTGTAGTCACCCTTGGCAATTTCGGTCACGGTGCCACCCTTGGAGGCGGTATACACGATGTTGTTCGTGGACTGACCGGTGGGATATACCTGACCACGACCGCGATTGCCACCTACATGGACCTGGTATTTACCAAAACTGACGCCCTTGTCCGTCGCCGGATCGGGAGACAAAATGGGAAAAACAATTTCCTGATACTGGTCGCCGGGTATCGGTCCCACCAGCAGAATGTTGTCCTGTTCAGCGCTGTAGGGCATGTAGAATGTGCTGCCGATCTCTTCCTTCATTTCCTCAGGAATACGGTCGTCAGGAGCCAGCTTAAAGCCGTCGGGCAGCATTAGCACCGCACCTACATTTAAACCACCTTTGCTGCCGTCCCCCAGCACCTGCTGAGCCTCTAGGTCATAGGGCACTTTAACCACAGCTTTGAAAACGGTGTCGGGTAGTACGGCCTGGGGGACCTCAATCTCAGTTTTTTTGTTACCCAGGTGGCAGTTTGCACAGACGATACGACCGGTTGCCTCGCGGGGAGAGTCGTAGTTTTCTTGCGCCCAAAAGGGATAGGCCGCCGCCGATTGGGCATTGGTTAGCACAAGGCTAAGGGTTGCGATCGCGACCACTGAGAAAGAAACGATGGCCTTCAGCAGCTGATTGAACATGCTTAAAAAATTAAATTTCATCCGTTACACGTCAGCAATTCAATACTTAGAGAGAAATCAAATGAACAGACGCCCTAGGTCCACCAGGGAGCATCGCCCGTTCTAAAATCAGTATCGGTCCAAGGGCTAAGGGTCACCTTGTCATCTGCCGAGACCGTTGTCTGGGCTAGGGGCAGAGATAGGGGAGCTGGACCACGAACTACCTTACCGGCCGCGTCATACTGGGAGCCATGGCAGGGACACTTAAACTTATTCTCACTGGCATTCCAGGGAACAACGCAGCCTAAGTGGGTACAGACGGCATTGACGGCGTAGTTATCAAGGGAGCCATCATCAGTCACAACCAGGTACGTCGGATCACCCTTTAGACCTTGAACCAGAGAGCGATCGCCAGCGCCATGGGTTTTCAAGTAACCGCTAGCTGTCACATCGTTACCCAGCTCATCCTTAGCAGTTACACCATCGCCAGATGAGCCACTGCTCGGGGGCAAAAAGTACTTAACAACGGGATAAAGGGCACCTAGGGCCGTACCAGTTGCTGCTCCAAAGGTGAGCAGATTCATAAATTGACGCCGCCCTAAATCAGGGACATCAGGGTTTCCAGAAGCTTGAGCCATAACTATCAGACGATGTATGCGAGTATAAATTTAAAGGCTGCATTGCCCAATACAAAGCTTCCGAGACTGTTAACCACAACACATTTGCAGCCTTTATCGTCACAGAAGTTTGCAAACTACCATGGATATTATTACATTTCGCCGTCTCAGATAGTCCCTTCTTCCCGGAGGATTGTTGATCTCGCCCGGTGAAAACAAGAGTCTTTGAACTGATTTTTACACTTGCGTAATCCCATGCATGGAACTCAAGCCCCCCTTGATACAAGCATTAGCCTTGAATCCCATGAGATGTTGATAGAGAGTTCAGCAAGTTGGGCCACTTTAGACCGTCTGCTCTTCACGGTGGTTTTCTATCTGAAATCGTGTAAATAAATGTAAAGAGCACACGAATAGCGATAGACGGCCTATGACCCCCGAAGATTTTCAAGAATTACTTATCAACAAATGGGGATACTCATTTGATGTTCAAATTCGTAAAACATCGACTAAGGTCTTTTTTCAAGTCATGTGGCGCTATTTGGAACAGGCTTCATTTCCCATAGGAGAAGAAGACTATTTGGCCCATCTCAAGGATGTTGTAATGTACCTAGAAGCGATGGGCTGTCTAACCCAGGTGCAAACCGCTATTGAACAAACGACTGAGCGGCCTAGATTAGGTAAAGCGGTCAGCATTCCCATTGATTTAGGTAGGCGCTCGTCGGAGTGGCTACTTGACTAATAAACCCAGACCGTCCGGGGGCTCATACATCCCCCCAGACAATTGAAACATGGCTAGTCGATACCGTAGCCGCAGCCGTCCTCATAAATCGTACAGAGTTTAGGCACAATTACTGAAACATTGCCCTGACGGAGGGTCAGTCTGGTAATATTGCCTGGAGCATTGTATTGAAGAATACGATTTCTATATCTCACCGCTTGAGCCGTCGTCTCGAGTCTGCATTTTTTACAGAGCTACTTAAACACTTTTATGTTCTGGTCTTACATGGGCCTTACGTCAGGCTGTTTTTAGGACCTTAATGTTTGAAATTTGACCCCGGTTTTTCTTGATGGATCGCTTGCCATAGAGCCAGGAACGCTGACGTCAGATCTAATTTTAGAATCTAGGGGCAGTCTGATTTTAGGCACACCCCGAGTTTAGCCACCCGTTTATTTAGGGCTGCCTTGTCATGGGCAACAGATATAAAAGTTGGCTCAACATGTCTGCCTATGCGCCTGTTTTAGGCATCTATTTAGACATCTGCATGTCTCGAAGAAATATCTCGCTGAGGAAAATACACCGGATTTTTCCAGGACCGATGTTACGATTTGCATGAACTCGCTAAGTATGCTTTGAGGGCCTGCCGTGATCCGCTCTGCAACATTGCCTGCCAAACCCACCCTGCCCAGTTTTGAAGACAATAGCCGTCTGAAGTTATTTTCAGGCTCATCCAATCCAGCGCTCTCCAGGGAAGTCGCCCGGTACCTTGGAATCGACTTAGGACCCATGGTGCGTAAACGGTTTGCCGATGGCGAACTATACGTTCAGATCCAGGAGTCAATTCGTGGATGTGATGTCTATTTGATTCAGCCTACCTGCCAACCGGTCAACGATAACCTGATGGAATTGCTCATCATGATCGATGCCTGTCGGCGCGCCTCCGCCCGTCAGATTACGGCAGTGATTCCCTACTATGGCTATGCTCGGGCTGACCGGAAGACCGCTGGCCGTGAGTCCATTACGGCCAAGTTGGTGGCCAATTTAATTGCCAAGGCTGGTGCCAACCGCGTTTTGGCGATGGACCTGCACTCATCCCAAATTCAAGGGTATTTTGATATTCCCTGCGATCATATTTATGGGTCGCCAGTGTTGGTAGACTATATTGCCAGCAAGCGTTTTAGCGATCTGGTCATTGTCTCTCCCGATGTGGGTGGCGTAGCCCGTGCCCGTGCCTTTGCCAAGCGATTAAATGACGCACCGCTGGCCATCATTGATAAACGGCGTCAGGCCCACAATGTGGCTGAGGTGATGAATCTGATCGGCGATGTCGAGGGTAAGACCGCCGTACTGGTGGATGACATGATGGACACAGGGGGAACGATCTCTGAAGGGGCACGATTGTTGCGGGCAAAGGGAGCTCGACAGGTGTACGCCTGTGCTACCCATGCGGTATTTTCGCCACCGGCGGTGGAGCGACTTTCGAGCGGTGTGTTTGAGGAAGTGATTGTGACCAATACAATCCCCGTGCCGAACGATCGTCAATTCTCGCAGCTGACTACCCTGACAATTGCAAATCTGCTGGGGGAAACTATCTGGCGCATCCACGAAGAGAGTTCTGTTAGCAGCATGTTTCGCTAGCGTTGCCTGTCTAGGCTTAACGGCAAACTCTCCTGATGTAGATAGAATGACTGTGAAGGTCGGGTCGTTGGTGTAGCCGACGGCAGCTCTCTAAGGGTATTCATAAACTGTAGGTACGTTGCAGTTTAGCGCCCATGGTGAACAGTACGTCGATCCTTCACTTGGCTAGTGCACTGCTGGCCCTTGGTCTTTTTAATCCTCAGCTGATCCAAACGCAGTCAAAACGGATTGCCGCTGTATTCTCGCCGTCCGGTGCTCAGATAGGAACAGTGCAGGCAGCGCTTCCCTCCCAGGACCAGCAGCTGCTTGAGGCCGTTCGCAGTGGTGATGTGCAACGGGCTAAACTCGCCCTGGATCAAGGAGCTAGCGTGAATGCGGGCAATCGATATATTGGGTATCCAATTACGATTGCAACCCAACAGGGCAACCAGGCCATGGTGCAGCTGCTAGTGGATCAAGGAGCTGCTGTGGACGTTGTCAGCACCAGTGGGCAAACGGCTCTAGGCAGGGCGGTGGACATGGGAAATAGTGACCTGGTGCGTATTTTAGTCGGTGCTGGAGCCTCTCCCGATCGGCGCACCGCCTATGGTGTGCCCCTGCTGTACCGGGCAACTGAAATGGGCAATGCTGATATTGTCAAACTGTTACTTGAGGGCGGTGCCAATACCGATGCCCAGGTGGCCAGCGTGACCTCCCTATACAAAGCCGTTGAGTCCGGCAACCTAGCGATCGCTAGATTGCTGCTAGGGGGCGGTGCCAACCCTGACCAGGCCAGTCCCCTATACCGGGCCGTGGAGAATGGCAATGCCGAACTGGTTAGGTTGCTGCTGACCTACGGTGCTAATCCACGGATTAGCCAGCGTGGGGTGAGCGCCTTGAGCCTGGCCCAGGCCCAGGGAAATCGTGCGATCGCAACGATGCTACGACAGGCCATGTAGGCTACCCGCAGATATAGGGATAACAGCCTTTAGGTACCAGGTTCAGCGCGCCCGAGCACACCTGGTCTATCGGTATCCAGATAGCATCATGTTTGTCCTCACCCTCTATGAGGGTGTAGGTATGATCCAACCGATAGAATCGTGGATCTGCAAAATCGCAGCGAAACAGCTGAATCAGCTCATGTCCGGGTTTACCGGAACAGGTAAATATGTTGTCCAAGCAGGTCAGATATTTGATATTAATCAGTTCCGCTTGGATTTCTTCTTGAAATTCTCGTTTGAGAGCGTCGATGCTAGATTCACCAAAATCAATGCCGCCCCCCAGGAAGCGGTAGAAGGTTTCAGCTTTAACCGTGTCTTTGCCTTTGCTCACAAAGACATATCCCTGGTGCTGAAGTAGCCCAAGGGCGATGGGGCGGATGCGCGACTTTCCCATGGTGTCTTCCCTCTATTACAAACAGCGCCATCAGCGTATCGCGAGACCCAAAAGAGCCATAAAGTACCCTCTCGGGTCTCGACAACCTAGACGTTTGCCGTCACCCGAGTCACCGTCTGCAGCGCTTCACGCAGGCTGCGAACGGCGGCAACCATAGCAATTTCGCTGTTTAGCTTATTAACCGCAGAGCCAACGCCAACACCAGCTGCACCGGCTGCGATCGCCATGGGCGCTGTGACGTTAGAAATACCCGAAGCACAAAGCACAGGCACCTGAACAGCACGGGAAATGGCATGGGCAGCGGCCAGGGTCGGGGTAGCCTTTTCGATCAGGCCGATACTGCCGGGGTGGGTGGGCTCGCTGATCGCAGCACCCTCGGTTTGAATAATAGTTGCCCCCATGATCACCAGATCCTCGGCCAGCTGCACCTGCTCGCTCAGGGGCAGGGTATGGGGAACGGTCACCGATAGAGGAATGTGGGGTAAGAGATTGCGGGTGCGTTGGGTCAATGCAAGTACATCGTCGGCTCCAAACGTCAGCCCCTGGGCGTAGAAGGCGTCAAAATTACCAATTTCAACCAGGGTGGCACCCGCTTTTACGGGGGCTAGAAACGCCTCTGGATCAATGGCCGAAACACAGATGGGCAGGCTAATGTGTTGGTTTACCTGACGCACAAGGTCAGCGTCCGCCGCAATATCAACAAAGGTGGCACCGCCCTTTTGAGCCGCCTTGGCAACGGCTAAAACATTGCTCGCATCAAAGTTGGTCAAGCCACTAATAATCTTAAGCGCGTGGCCCTGATTAAAGGCCGTGTGAAGGTCAGGGTGGATAGTCATAGATCTTTTTGAGACAAGCTTCAATCAGGGCTATTGTGCCAGAGGTTGGGACCAGACAATGGTAAAGAATCGATCCGCCAACCTCGGGAATTTGTAAACCCCGATCCATACCAATCTTTTGAACTCCCCCATCAGGCAATCCCTGCCAGGATATCCCGTTTAACATCGTCAGGGACCTGGTTACCATCGATGCGTCTAAGCCGTTGACGATAGTCGTAGTAGTCGAGCATGGGCACGGTGGTGGCGACTAGGGTTTCAATGCGACGGCGCAGCGCATCAGGATTATCATCAATGGCCCCTCGATTTTCAGAGCGCTCGATCAGACTGTGGATAGGTAGCTCTAGCCAAATGGCATAATTTACCTGGGTATTGAGCGTATCTAGAAAAAAATCCAGTTCTTCGGCTTGGAAAGCGGTGCGCGGATAGCCGTCTAAAATCCAGCCAGTGACAGCATCGGGCTGCTGCAGCCGCTTTTTGATGAAGTTGATCATTAGCTTGTCAGGGACTAGCTCTCCTTTAGCCAGGGTTTCTGAAACCTGCTGACCCAGCTGCGAATCGGCGGCGATCTCTTCTCGCAGTAAATCTCCTGTGGAAATCCAGGGAATCCCAAAGTGGGCACTGAGTTTTTGGGATTGGGTGCCCTTGCCCGAACCTGGCCCTCCTAACATGACTAGTCGCATGGTGGTATCTCGCTCTTCGATTTACACCTACTCTAGTTTGATTCTTGAGGACGCCATTGCCGTTTTGGGTAATTCTTGTTTGGACTATTGAAGCAAACCCTGCAAACGTAGTAGACTGGAAAACCTGTGAAATCCTAAACGCAAAACTATGCCCAAGCTTAAAACCCGTCGGGCGGCGGCCAAACGTTTCCGCCGTAGCGGAAGCGGTAAAATCATGCGTCGCAAGGCGTTTAAGAATCATTTGCTGCAGCACAAGTCAACTGGTCGCAAGAGCCGTTTGTCAAAGGCCGCTGTGGTGGTGGATGCCGATGTGCCTAACATCGAAGGAATGATGCCTTACTTGTAAGGCTGTAGGGCGAATTGTTTGAAGGGACGTTCCATGGGACGTCTATACATGATCTAATTGTTTTTCCAGTAAACGACCTAGTATGGCACGTGTAAAACGCGGCAATGTAGCTCGCAAGCGCCGCAAGAAAATTCTCAAGCTTGCAAAGGGGTATCGGGGCTCCCATTCCAAACTCTTTAGAACGGCAAATCAGCAGGTCATGAAGGCCCTGCGATACGCCTATCGCGACCGTCGCAATCGGAAGCGGGATTTCCGTCGGCTGTGGATTACTCGTATCAATGCGGCGGCTCGTCTCAACGGCACTACCTACAGCCGGTTGATTGGCGATTTAAAAACAGCAAATATCGAGATCAACCGCAAAATGCTGGCCCAGATGGCGGTTTTGGATCCGGGTACCTTTACTAAAGTGGTTGAGCTAGCGGGTCAAAAAGGCTAACGTTCGCCCCATGTATCGATTTACT
>ERZ1740070.1254-NODE-1254-length-16052-cov-6.361755_pt1 | contig 16052 bp, 10 predicted proteins | sample MGYA00581734_ERZ1740070 | MGnify/ENA primary metagenome ERZ1740070 (study PRJEB43018, sample SAMN04849744) | marine metagenome | isolation source: floating plastic debris | place: Pacific Ocean | collected 2008-09-01 | study: EMG produced TPA metagenomics...
CCAGCTTTCCCTTAAATACCTTATTCAACCGCTGAAAACCACCCTCCCGCGTAAATGCTCCCTGATCCAGAGCAGCTCGGTCTACTACGTATTCTTGCTCTAGCTGCTTCCCAATCCGCTCTAGCCATTTGCGCTGGGGGGCTGTCCAGGGCTGACTCGCTAAAATCTTTTTCATTGCTTTTTGCACTCGCTCCCCATAGGGCACCAGCGGATCACCCACCGCTGCCTGTCGAATAAACCCAATAATCGACGCAGCAATGTCTTCATTGGTTTGATTCCGCCAGGCAGATCGTAACTGCGTTTCTGAATATCCTGCTGCATCGAGCTGCACCCGGAGAGCCTTTAGCTGTTCTCGCGTCAAATCTCGTGGTCGTTGTGTTACCACCAGCAATGCCGGAATCTCATTCTGACTGTTGTTAACAAAGTCTTTAAAACTCTCTAAATAATCCCCTGGCATGGTGTAAGCCCCCTCCGCTTCACCAGCCCTGAAGTCTTGAGAAACGCTGCGTAGTTCATCAGGATGGTCTGAAATTATCTTGGGTTTGCGCCCTCCATCCCGACGGTCTAAAATTTCTGCAATCTGCTTACGCGACTGTAACCAGGCGGCGGCTTCCTCAGTCGATTGTTGTTTCAGGTGTCCGGCTAATTCCTCCACGGACATGTCTGCCAGACTCTCAATGGCTTCTTTTTGAGGGTCACTCAAATGCTGCTTCTTGCGCTGTAATTTTGCTTGAATCTGGTCCAAAATTTCACCCACTGCATCTGGCTTTGTCACCTGGCCCAGCTCATCCACCAACTGACTAAAGGAGATTTTAGGATTTACCACCACCGGTTTCATTGTTGAGAAATCCTGAATCGCGCTATACAAATCCACCGCATCAAAAACACGAAAAACCTGTTTATCAATGTCATCGCACTTACGCGTCGCTCGACCCAGCATTTGCTCGTACAAAATCCTTGACTTTACCCGCCGCAAAAATACCAGATTACAAATCTCAGGTACATCAATCCCAGTGGTCATCAGGTCTACCGTTACCGCTACACGCGGGCTCACCTCATTCTTATAGCGCCGAATTAGCTCCAGCGGCTTATCCGAAACTCCGGTGATTTTTACCACGTCATCGTCACCAATGTCCTCGTACCGTTCTTGCAATGCCTTTTTGAACAGAGCTGTCACCAAAATGGCATGGTCTTCATTCACACAAAAGATCAGGGTCTTACCCATTTCCTGCAGCGTGGGGTCAATCTGATCTGCCAGGGCATCGCACACCACTTGATTAAACGACTCGGTAATCACCCGACGGTTAAATTGTTCCACCTCTACCCGAATTTCATCCGGTGTTTGGGATAGATCGATCTGGCCAGTTTTTGGATCGATGTATTTCACCTGATCCCCGGGTTGCCAAACCATGCCATCTTCCGATAGGGCCGTTTTAATCCGATGGGCAGGCTCATGGTCAATCAAAAAGCCGTCAATCACTGCTTCTCGATAGCTATAGGTATACACAGGCTTACCAAAAATCTCACTGGTATGCAGTGCTGGTGTTGCTGTTAAACCAATTTTCACTGCATCAAAGTAGTCCAGCACCTGACGGTATTTCGACACATAGTCACCAAAATCTCGAAAGGTGAGTTCGTTTTCGCTCAGCTCCCGATCTAGCAAATAACCTCGATGACACTCATCCACCACCACGCAGTCATATTGATCAGTCGTTATAGCTGGAGTGCCATCATCAGCGTAAAGTAGACGTTTTACAAAACTCTGCACTGTGGCAATATGTACTTTGGTGTCCCGATCTGGCGTTTGCTCTTTCAGACCCTTTAGATCAAAAATCTCTGCAAAGGTTTGCAGGTTCTCCATCTTGGTCTCTTCAAAAGCTCCCGTAGCCTGCTCACCCAGGGCAGTGCGATCTACTAAAAACAATACCCGGCGAAAACGCTTGGTTTTCAGTAGGCGGTAAACCATGGCAATACAGGTTTTAGTTTTGCCGGTCCCTGTAGCCATGGCCAGCAACAGTTCCCGCCCCCCGTCGGCAAGTGCTGATTCTACAGCCTCAATCGCCTTAATTTGATAAGGTCGCAGTTCAAAGTCATAGTCAAAAGACGCCTGCTGCAGTTGTTCGTGAGCTTTGTCATTATTCTGTTGCAGCAAGTCCAAAAGTCCTTCTGGCCTGTACCAACTACCGATCGGTCGCCGCAGGTTCTCCGGTCGTCGTACATCACAGAACCAAGTACCGCTCTTGGTTTCGAGCTGTTTCAAATACTCTCCACCGTTGGTGGCAAACACAAAGGGTATCTGATAATCCTGCCACGGATAACCCGCCACCAGTCGTTCATCACCCTTGACTTCGTACCCCCGGCTATAGCGCTTAGCCTGGTCAATCGCTCCATATACGTCCTTGCCTCGTCGCTTGGCTTCCACCGCGCCCACCACCTGCAATCCGGCAAATAGGATATAGTCTGCTCGTCCGTCAACAGTGGGCCATTCGGCAATGGCCATATTCTTATTTTTCTGTGGCCTAACGCTCTTACTGTAAGTCAGTGTTTCTGAATCCACCTCCCAACCTGCCGCTGCCAGCTTGGTATCGATCAGCTTACGGGTAGCCCGCTCATCAAGATCTAGATTTTGTTCATCTTGCTGAGACTCTACAACCAGTTGTTGAATCTCTTGAGCAGGTTTCTCCACAGCGTTAGCCTGCATAGTCTGGAGCTGAACCTCAAATTGTTCAGAGATTTCAGCGATTTTTGTCTGGGCATCTTCGGCCTGGGTTTCAGCCTCTTCTAACAGTTGTTCTGCTAACTGTCGCAAATCAGCTTCTTCAGCAGCTTCAGCCTGGGCCAATGCCGCTTGATCCAGGGCTGCTTGTTGCGCCGTTTTGCTAACAGCCAGTTCTGCCTGTAGTCTTTCAAGCTCCTGCTTGATTTCGGCATTTGCTTCGGCTGGGTTCGGTGGTGGTACAAATGGCCCCGATTGAAACCCCTTAGCCCCACCGTAGGTACGATGAAACCAAACCCCTAAACTTTTGGCATATTTAAGGCAGTTAAGAGCTGCTCCTTTATCGTCATAACCCTCATGGGTAGCAGCGTTTCCCTGCTTACGAAGCTCGTGGAAAACATCTGAAACCTGGCCAGTAACAGCCCCTCGAAATTTGAGGCGTCGGAGCAAATCAACCTGTTTTTCGCCAGATTGTTCGTACAGCCCTACCTTAGCCGCTACCAATTGGGCCAGACCCTCTCCAAACTGACGCAATTTAATCAAGCAAGTATTCGGATCATCTGCAAAATAGTGCTCAGCTAGCGTGCCAAGCCTGACAAGCTCTAAGCTGTGAACCTTTAGAAATGCAAAATTCCTAGAAACTTGCATGTTGAAGCTTTAGAGGATAGAGGAACAGGGTTTTGTAAGCCGCGTTTAAGATTCCCGTGTTCTTGCCGGTGAATACATCAATATTATTTGCTTTATTAATTCTTACAGAGCCATAGCCTCAATTCGGAGCAATTGACTTAGCTAAATATAATGCCCTGATTTACCAGGCTTTGCTGAGAATATGACTCGTGTAGACTATCAAAACTAATAACGGAGAGGGAGGGATTCGAACCCTCGGAACCTTTCGGCCCACTCGATTTTAAGTCGGCTATATGGAGTGTTGAAAGCATATCTATCAAAGGGTTTCAAGTAAGCTAAAAAATATTTGAGCCAATATTGAGCCAGTATTTCCTACGATTGCTTTCCTATTATGGGATACCTCAAATTTTTGATCACTTTTGGGTATTGATCATGTTTGATCACTCGCTTTGATCACTACTCAATAGTATATATTCCAATACTTATAGAGTATTTTGATCACTCTACTCCGTGTAACCCTTATAGGGCTTATTTTGATGGCTACTGCATGGCCAATCTCATGGCTGTAAATGGTCAGTATGATCGCATCACGAGGTTATACATTTTTCAGCAGAGCAGTTACCTTGCGTTAGAAATGATTATCCTAGTCCTAACGCTCCTACGAAACTGACTTCTATGTCATCGCCCTTTCCTGGAATGGATCCTTACCTTGAAGGCTATCTATGGCCAGATGTGCATAGTGCGTTGGCCAATAAAATTCGTCAGCAGCTAACGCCACTGCTGCGGCCTAAATACACGGCTCGTTTGGAGGTCTATCTAGCTGAAGATGCCTTCCCAGAAGGGGAAATTGGCATTCTTTATCCGGATGTAGAAGTGCTAGAGGTCCCCAAACGCCCGACTGCTGAAACTGCCCCTGGTAGCACCCTCACCATTACCCCTCCCAAACTTTCTCTACCTGTGCCTCAGGCGGTGCAGGTGCGACTGACTACGGTTGAAATTCGAGACACAGCAAAAAATCGGCTGGTAGCCAGCATTGAAATTCTGTCCCCAGTTAATAAGCGGGAACCAGGGCTAACGACCTACCGCCAAAAACGGCAGCGACTATACCAGGCTGATGTTCACTTACTGGAATTAGACTTGCTGCGGCGAGGGGCTCGGCCTTTTGCCCAACCTCGTCTACCAGAGGTGCCCTACTGTATTGCACTCACTCGTGCCCAGGCGAAACAAATGGAAATCTGGCCGGTTGAGTTGCCCAATACCTTGCCGGTCGTACCTGTACCTTTGCAGGAGCCCGATCCAGATGTGCCTTTGGACCTGCAAGCCGTGCTGAATGCCATCTACGATGAAGCCGCCTACGATCTATCTCTTGACTATGACCAGGTACCACCACCACCAGCTTTTTCTAAGGCAGATACTGATTGGCTGCAAAAACAATTGAAAGACTCTTAAAGCTCCAAATGCCGCAATTGACACTAGTGAGTGGTGACTCTTAATGGTCTGGCTAAGTTTATTCTATAAGCTAAATGTCACAAAAACTCTGGGCACAGCAGATTCCTAGTCAAACTCGGCATATTGGGGTGGGCTAGCCCCAACTCTTTTAGTTACTTTGGGGTATTTTCCTTTAGGGGCTTTGGCCTTAATATCGATGACGTTCACCTGATGCCACCAGTCATCTCCAAAATCAAACCAGTATCCAAAGCAGTCTTCTTGAGAGAGTCCTAATGAGGCCATCTTAGCTTTAGCAACATCGTTGACCGAACTGGGGTCACCAGGCATTGGCACCCCATACCTGGTTGCATTAGGGTCATTGGGTCCCCGTCCCCCTAACTGAAATTCATAGAGATGCTCTTCTTCTCGGTCAAAGGCGCTAAACAGGAGTCTATGTAGGTCTTTAAGTGTGTGGCTGCCCTTAATTTCAATGGTGCGTGAGATCTCAGGATTTTCTTTTATGAATTCTTCTGTTACAGGGCCATCAATGATAGCGACATACAGAACAAACAATGTTTCATCTGATTGTTTCGTTGCTTTTGTTTTACTACGGATTGGTGTCGAGGCATCTATCTGAGTAGTCTCTTCATTGTCAGGACCACTGTCAGGAAGGTAGGGAATCAAGCCTTTGGCAAAGGCTTCTTCCTGAATGTATCTGGGCATTGATCGGGCATCTACCATAAATCCATTCACCGATATCATCCAGGCCATGAGGTTGTCGTCTAACTTGCTCGATAGACACCAATCAGGATCCATCTGATGAGTGTTGAGGATGTCGCGCACCAGTTTTGATTTGGCTTGTCCAGTACTGCTGCTTACCCCAAAGGCTTCATATAACTCCTTGGCACTGATATGTGGGTCCTGGGATGAGTCAAACAAAAAGTTGACCATACCGATAGCGTGGGTAATGCCACAGGCCCAGGTTTTATCGCGCCCCTTGGTTAACGGCGATGGTCGTTTACGACATAGGGCTGCAACGGCATAGCGAATAAACTGAGCATATTCATCATTCAGATATTGGTTGGCAAACTCGTCGGTAATGGCCACAATGCTGTCGAACTTGGCCTGCATGGCCTTGGGTACGTTTTCCGACTTTTTGACCTTCGCCATCTGAAGTGCACCTTTACTTGACCTACCGCGATTATTATTGCTCTGTATTAAAACATTGAGGTATAGCTACAGGAACATATAAGGATCGCGATAGCATGTGGCAAGTCGCACCTGCTATCGGCTTGCTATGTCTCTATTTCTAGACGATTTCGACCAATGGTACGAACAATTTAGTGAGGTGTCTCCCCAGGAGCAGCATCAGTGTTTACGAGAGATCATTTCTAAACCCATTCCATTAGAGTTTGCGGAAGATGTAGACCTTGTATGCCTGCTGATAGATGTGGAATGTTTATTGGAGGATAACAACTTAATTGAGCAAGCGCTGGCGTTCACGACGATCTTGCAGGAGCAGCAACCGGAGCTATATCAGCAGGAGTTTTATTATTTTGATAATTTTCCCATTCGAGTAGCGCTTTTTAACCAAGAGTTAACGCTAGTAGATCCAGCCCTGGCTCGCTATCGTCAAAATCCAGTTAAAAGCATTGATTTTCTGTTGCCCATGCTAGATGATCTTCGCTTTTATGATGTCCGAAAGCGGGCAGTTAAGATCAGCCACGCTGTTTATAAACCTGTAGCCACCTCTAAGGATTTATTGGGAGGTTCAGCCGATACTTTGGGGACAGTTGTCATTGCTGATTTGTTGGAGCAAGCCTATGGGCAAATTCAGCAGGGGCAATCTGTTGATTGGGAGAATTGGGAACAAGATGCTAAATCTTTTGACTTTCAAGGGACACCGGAAGTACAGCAGGAAATTATCCAAAACCTGTCGGGTCAGGTGTTAGATGGCCCCGAAATTATAAGATTGTTTCAAAAGCAAATCGACTTAGTCTTTCCTCAACTGTCACTGCGATTCACTATCCATATGGCGAACCTGTATCAGTTGAGTTTTGTCTGTGGCCAGGCAATTTGGTCTTCGGTAATGGGTGCTTTAGACGAACGGGATCTGTCTAAAAAACAAATGTCTCATCCAGACCGTTTCTTTAGTATTGATGCCAAGGAGTTAGAACGCTACGTAGTTCAGCTGATTGGTGGCTTTTTATCATCTCGTCAGTCGAAGGGGTTTGCCACGCTGTGGGGGATTCCCCATGTGTATGACTTTTTGCATACGGCAGGGGTGATTACAGACTCTGTATATGAGTCGGCCATTCAGGTGGTCACTAATCATAAAAAAACGTTGTTAGACCATTGGCAGGGGCCTCTCTGGCGATATAGCTTTATCCATCGTTGGGGTAAGCCCACCTATCAAACTGAGGCAGATTTTGAGGCAGAGGCCAAACGGTTTGCTGACACGTTTAATCAGTCTGAACCGTTAAGCACTGAGCCTGCCGAAAAGAGCGACTGGGAGGCTAAGGTCTCGGATGTGGCTGGAAAGATTGCACCGAATCCGACGAAGCAGCAACCGTCTTCTGTTAGAAAAGCACCTGCTAAGTCTCCAGCACCTGCAAAGCCTTTTAAGCCTGCTAAGTCTCGCAAGTCACCCTTGCAAGAGGTCAAGGCGCTGGGTAATAAGGGGAAGGGGGCTAAAAAGAAAAAGAAAGGTAAAGGCTTTTGATGTGTGGAATTATGGTGACTCTGCATACAGACTATGCAGTTTCTAGTTGCCTACTTTAGCTTGACCGTGGGTGTACTTGTTGCCCTTAGACATTCGGGCAGTTCACCCCCGTTTGAACAAACAATGGGTTCATCATTACTACCAAAATCAGCTGATCTACCTTCTCAAAGCTCACGGCTCCCCATTACACACACCAAGTGGATCAAAATTACTCAGAACCCTTTAAAACAGAGGGTTATAAGGTAGATCCAATTTTTTATCCACCCCAGATCAGCCTATGTTTTCGTACTAGGCGAATCAAAAACGGCACACACCAACTGGCACACTTAAAACACCTTAAAACCTGATCTAATTTTGATCTAATTTTTGCGTTAAATACGACATTTTCACTATAAATAACTGCTGTATCTGCACAGCAATTCGATGGCTGAAACAACGCTGTAATGCCTGAAACTTATAACGGAGAGGGAGGGATTCGAACCCTCGGAACCTTTCGGCTCACTCGATTTCAAGTCGAGCGCAATCGACCACTCTGCCACCTCTCCAAACTGCTTACCAGCATGCACTGGAAGCATCAGCAATCCTAGCCCAGATTCATCGCTGCGTCTAGGGGTGCGTCAATTTTTTGTTTAGCGCCATAGAGGTACTCCTCAGACACAATTTTGTTCGTATGGTCTACCCAAATCAAGCACACTGTCTGAACTATACCTTTGCCCATAGATACTAAAGTAAAGCTTCGATGCCAGCCGCTGTCAGTTTTTATAACTCGTGGAACCTGAGCGCCATTGACATAAACCGTGCCATAGTCATCAACTACTAACCGTTCTCGCAGTCGGGTTTTATCGTGTCGTAGTTCATGGTGCATATGACCAAAGGCGACCAGCGCGACATGTCGCTTAGATTGCTGAGCGTATGCGATCGCATCTGCAAAATCCGGGTCGCCATAGTCACCCCCGTTGCGTTTCCAGTCACGACCACAGACACTGTGGGTCTGTTTGCCAAAACCGGCCGGGCCGTTATGGCCTAGAAAGATTAACGTCTGCTGTTGTACTGCATCTATTGATGCACAGATTTTAGCCGTTGAGTTTGCAAAACTAGAAATGTTATGTCGCTCTCGATAAAACCGCTTGTAGCGCCAGTTAGGCCCGCCCCAGCTAAACGGACGTGCCCCCACAACAGTCAAATTGCACTGGGGCACCTCCAGTTTGCCAAAGCCCACATGAGAGTCTCCCAAAACGTCTAGCTGCTGCTGAACGCGGTCTTCTTTAGTGGGGTCGTAGGGACACTTTTTGCGGTTTTGCTGACTGGCTGTGTACCAGGCGTCGTGATTTCCCAAAATGACCGCCTTAGGCACTGAGACAGCCGCGACTTGTCGAACGATTGAGATCGCTTCGTTACCAAAGTCACCCACAAACAGAGCCAGGTCGACATTTAAGGATTCCAAGGCATAAGCATCTGCATCGCTCCACTGGTCATGAACATCGCCAACAATGGCAATCGTGATGGGCTGAGTCATAAATCGTTGTTTAATCTAAACATGTTCTGATCAGTTCAAGGCGCGTTAACCTCCCATGACCCAGCTGATTATTTTTACCGACCTAGATGGCACACTGCTCAACAGCGAGACCTACGACTACGCTGTAACAGTCCCTATTATCCAGCAATTAAAGTCATTAAAGATCCCGGTTATACCGGTAACTAGTAAAACGCGGGCTGAGGTTTCTACCCTACGGAAAGACGTAGGACTCACCGATCCATTTGTGACTGAGAACGGTAGCGGCATTTTTGTTGAGATCAATCATAATCCCTTTGATCAGCCGCCCGGTGAGCAAGAGGATGGCTATTTTGTAGTGGAATTAGGCTGTCCCTATGTTCAGGCCAGGGCCGGTCTACGGGTCATTGCCAATGAGCTGCACCATTCTCTATTAGGCTTTGGCGATATGACCATTGCACGACTACAGAAATATACTGGGCTGTCTGCTAAAGATGCCCAGGAGGCCAAAGCAAGAGAATTTAGCGAGCCGTTTATTACTCCCAAAGCCGTGGCCTCTGAGCAGATAATCACAGCAGTTGAATCAGTGGGCTTTAAGGTCGTTGTCGGTGACCGGTTTTCGCATCTGATTGGTCCTGATGCTGGCAAGGGTAACGCCGTAAAACATTTGGTTTCTCTCTATCAAAGTGTGCTGCAACCTGAAGAAACCATTGTCACTATGGGTCTAGGCAATAGCCCTAATGATTTGGATATGTTGGAGCATGTTGACCATCCAATTGTGTTGCCTGGGGTCAACGGCCCCCACCCACAGTTAGACAATCGAGGTTGGGCTATTGCTCCATCCCCTGCACCTCAGGGATGGATAGAGGCTGTGACAGAAGTGTGTCAGCAATTTGGCATACTTTTAAACCACGAATAAAATGATGAGCTGACATTTATGGTTAAAATGACTATAATAAGACCAGATAAATATTAGATTCAAAACCAAAATTAGTCTGCGAGTCCATCTTCATGTTCACCACTGCATCTGCACCTGCCATTGGGCTACCGAAGGATCTTTTCGACGCTATTGAGACGTTGAAAAAAGAGCTGAATGCCGTTGTCTTAGCTCATTATTACCAAGAGCCAGATATTCAGGATATTGCCGATTACATTGGGGATTCGCTGGGTCTGTCTCAAAAAGCAGCCGCAACCGATGCTGAAGTGATCGTATTTGCCGGTGTGCACTTTATGGCTGAGACAGCCAAAATCTTGAATCCTGACAAACTGGTACTATTGCCCGATCTAGCCGCAGGTTGTTCCCTAGCCGATAGCTGTCCACCAGCAGAGTTTGCCAAGTTTAAGGCGGCCCACCCCAATCATCTTGTGGTGTCTTACATTAACTGTACTGCTGAAATCAAGGCTATGAGCGATATTATCTGCACTAGCTCAAATGCTGTAAAACTTGTCAATCAAATTCCGCCAGAGCAGCCAATTATTTTTGCACCTGACCGTAATTTAGGGCGCTATGTTGCAGCCCAGACAGGACGTGATTTAGTGCTATGGCAGGGCAGCTGTATTGTGCATGAAACCTTTTCAGAAAAAAAGATGCTGCAGCTCAAAATGGAGCATCCTAATGCTGAAATTGTGGCTCATCCTGAATGCGAAGAGGCTATCTTGCACCATGCTAACTACATTGGTTCAACCACAGCTTTGCTTAAGTATGTAGAAAGCAGTAAAACTGAGCAGTTTATTGTGGTTACAGAGTCTGGCATTATCCATCAAATGGAGAAACAGCTACCATACAAGCTGTTTATTCCTGCCCCTCCTGAAGCTAACTGCCAGTGCAACGAGTGCCCCCACATGCGGTTAAACACGTTAGAAAAGCTATATCTGGCTATGAAAAACCGCACACCAGAAATTACTCTGCCTGCGGACATACAGAAAAAGGCCCTGGTACCCATCCAGCGTATGCTGACCATGAGTGCTTGAAATCTGGGCTGAACAAAGCAGTGGAGACCAACCCATTGCTTTTCTGTTAAAGCTTTTCACAAGCTTTATGATTAAACACTTAAGTGTTCACGTAGCTGGTAAGTGAGCAAATCCACCACGTTGCTGCCATTTGCTTGATTTTGACCCAAGGCTGTTTGGGCAGATTGCTCAATTCGCTCGACAGTGCTGGCTGGTAGATTCAGCAAACTTACTAACTGTTGATAGATGGCTTGTTCGTCCTTATTAATTAAGTCTTCGTCAGGCGTGAGGGCACTGGAAATAATGACTTCATACCCCAAACGTAGGACAAATTCCTTCTCCGCGTCAGTCGTTAGTTTGGGGACTATCTCATCTAATGGAACATCTTGAACCAAATAGCCTTGAAGTTCCTGTTTAACAGCCTCTTGGCCTTCAGAGGTAGTGGCAAAAACCTGGCTAAATTTGGTGAGCATGACATCTGCTTCTTCTTTCGCTAGGTTGCCATCTGCCCACGCCAGTGCTAGCACGACACGTAGCAGATTCATTTGACGTGGGGTAATGGAAGGAGGCAGTTGGGTACCCATGAAAACTCAGTGTGGCACAACCCCTTAAGTATCGGCCCAACTCTCAAAGACATGCTTAGAGAACAAGCTTTTTTTCAAAATTTTGCAATGATTTGTAATTTGAAATGTCTACCACTGTTCAGAGTCTACTTTTGTGCCAGCTGGATTAAATGGTTAAACCCTTTTAACTGCAGTGTCTGACCGTCTTGATTGGTAACGATCCACTCTTTCTCGCGCAGTTTTTCCATAATTTTAGCGGCGTCGTCTTTTGGAATATCGGCGATAGCTGCTAAGTCATCAATAGCTAGATTAAAAATTTCTGGAATGGTGTCTGTATTTTCGCCATAGGTCTCAGCGAGGAACATCAAGGTGTTAGCAAGCTTGACTGCAGTAGGTTTACGTCGTCGCTGAAAGTGGCCATTGGTATGGCGTAACCGCTGCACCATCAGCTGTAGCATGCGATGATGCAAATGATGATCTTGAAAAAGAGTGTCGATAAAGTGCTGAGCTGGAACACTAAGTAGCTTAACCGGTGAAAGGGCGACAACATCGGTGGAGCGGGGCGACTCATCTAAAATGGCCATCTCGCCAAAGAAATCGCCTTTACCCAGAACAGCCAAGGTGACGTAATCACCCCCCGTATCGTGTCGCACCTTGATCCAACCAGCCACTATTAAGTAGATAGCATTTCCCCAGGAATCTTCCATAAGGACAGTGCGGCCTGCTGGATAGGTAAGTTCAGTGGCTGCAGATAGCAGACCTGCTAGGGTTTCAGGATTCGCGGCGTTAAAGAGTGGAAATAGTTCACTTAGGAGGTCGGGCCGCATGGACTTTTTCAGGGTGATAAGTGTAGTCATATAGTAGATCTACGCGTGAGCAGCATTGCCACAAAAGGCAAAGTGGACGTATTTTCTTAGAGACTCTGTGTTTTTGTTAAAAAATTAATAAAGTTAGGCAAATTACTAAGTAGGTTTACGGAAATAGCCGTTGAGTGGGATCGTAGCTATGGTCGCCAGACAGCGACAATGAAATGTTACATTCCATAGTCTACCCAGCCAGATTGGATTACACACGTGGTCTCAAGCATAGCTGTAGGGCTGACTAACTAATACTGATGCCAGGGTAGCGATCGCACGCCGCAGAATATACAGCCCACTCCAGTGAATGTCAGTATATTTAAGGAACTTGCTAGTTCCCCAAACAGTCTGATGTTGTCTCATCGTTGTTTCTCAATGAGATATCTAATCTACAGCAAACACTGTCCCTAAAAAAATCCCGATGAGCAGTTCAGCTCACCGGGAGATAAAAAACACAAACATGTCAGAAAATGAAAAGGGGAACACAAACCAGCCGAATACCAATAAAAAATGGTGAAACCGACAGTTCTGCAATTAACTGATTGACATGCATCCCAGTGTAGTTCTGACGGTTAAGGCTTGCTTAAGCTGTGTAGCTGAAGTTTTCTAGGAAAATGGCTGAATAGCTGGATAGTCCAGCGCAAACCTACAAATGCTTATCTAGGGCTGCCACAAATTCACCGTAGGGCTTGGCACCAATAACAGTATCTACATGCTCCCCTCCCTTAAAGAAAAGCACAGCCGGGATGCTCTTGATGCTAAATCGTTTGGCTATGGGCTTATTGGCATCAATATCAAGCTTGGCGACAGTAATCTGACCATTGTATTGCTCAGAGAGCTGGTCCATCAATGGTGCCACTAGTTTGCAAGGCCCACACCAGGAGGCTGTGAAGTCGATAACAACCAAGGGGTCGTCAGTAAGTAAGTTGTCCAAAGCAGCTTCATCGGGGACATAGTCGACGGCCATAAGGGAAAATACTCCGAGGGATTACTGCAGGGTCTAATTACATCAGCCATCATAACCGTAACTTGGCACATTTCCCTAATTACAAGGGCTTTCAGTTTTCTGCTGTAACATCCCTCAGGTTCTGGAGCTGTTATTGGAGCTTAGACCGCTACAAAGTTCACTAGTTTGCCGGGTACCACAATTACTTTTTTAATCTCCTTGCCATCCAGATACTTTTTGGCAATGTCGGAATTTCGGGCGTACTGTTCTAGCTCATCTTTGGTCGCACTGGCAGGAACTGAGATGGTGCCTCGGGTTTTGCCTTTGATTTGGATGACCAGGGTAATCTCATCAGCAACGAGGGCACTGTCTTCAAATGTAGGCCAGCCCTGACGATGGACTGACTCGCTAAAGCCTAAGGTTTGCCAAAGCTCCGCCGCGATGTGAGGGGCAAAGGGAGCCAACAAAAGCACAAGGGATTGAACCCCTTCAGCGTAGACATCGCTATCGTGTTGTTTAGCCTCTTTGAGGGCATTGCTAAGTTTCATCAACTCAGAAACGGCTGTGTTGAACTGATAGCCTTCTTCCACATCCTCTGAAATGTCCTTAATCGCTGTGTGAACGGCACGACGTAGATCTTTGTCAGCTTTGCTCAGGCTATCTTGGTCTACGCTGGTGATTCTTGCTTTACTGCCTTGTGTTGCTGCAAAGCCTGTCACCAAAAGCCACACTCGATTTAAAAAGCGAAACTGGCCTTCCACATCCGCATCGTCCCACTCGAGGTCTTTTTCGGGCGGAGCCTTAAACAAGATAAACATACGAGCGGTGTCAGCACCGTATTTGCCCAACACGACCCGAGGTTCTACCCCGTTATACTTGGACTTGGACATTTTTTCGTAGAACACCTGGAGTGGGTCACCCGTATTGGGATCGATCGGGTTGGTGAGATCAACGATATCGCCAGGGGCAATGTACTTACCAGTGATAGGGTTTTTGTAGGTCATGGCCTGGACCATACCCTGGGTGAGCAATCGTTGGAAGGGCTCGTCAACAGAGACAAGATTGCGATCGCGCAGCACCTTAGTAAAGAACCGCGAATAGAGCAAGTGTAAAATCGCATGCTCAATACCACCCACATACTGGTCTACTGGCAGCCAATCATTGGCCCTATCTTTGGCAAACGGTAGCGCTTCATTTTTGGCATCGGCATAGCGCAAAAAGTACCAGGATGAATCAATAAACGTATCCATCGTATCGGTTTCCCGCTTGGCATCGGTTCCACAGCTAGGGCACGGGCAGTTAATCCAGTCAGTCATCTTCGCTAAGGGTGATCCACCACGGGCGCTGAATTCCACATCTTCAGGCAGCACCACCGGCAGCTGATCAGCAGGGACAGGGACAGTGCCACAGGTGTCGCAATAGATCATTGGAATAGGCACACCCCAGTAACGCTGGCGCGAAATCAACCAGTCCCGCAAACGATAGTTAGCGGTGCCTTCACCCTTGTTGTTATCTTCTAGCCATTTGATGGCCGCTGGCACACTCTGACCGTCACTCTTACCAGCAGGAATTCCGTCAAGGGGACCCGAATTTACCATCACCCCATCATGGGGATAAGCGTCCTCCATGGTGGCTGCGTCCAGAGTTTCATCCTCGGGCTGTACCACCACATCAATAGGCAGGTCAAATTTTTTAGCAAATTCAAAGTCTCGCTGGTCGTGGGCCGGTACCGCCATGATGGCGCCGGTGCCATAGTCCATCAGCACATAGTCAGCGATCCAGATGGGAATTTTTTGGTCGTTAACTGGATTGATGGCATAGCTGCCGGTCCACACACCGGTTTTCTCACGGTTCTCGGCGGTGCGGTCCATTTCGCTCATGCTGGCGGCGGTGGTTTGATAGCTTGCGATCGCAGCCGCCTGGTCAGCCGTTGTCAGCTTTTCCACCAAAGGATGCTCGGGCGAGAGCACCATAAAGGAAGCCCCCCAGAGAGTATCGGGACGAGTCGTATAGATTTTGATATCGTCACCCGCTTCGGTGCTAAACACCACATGGGCACCCGTAGACTTGCCAATCCAATTTGCCTGCATGAGCTTTACTCGCTCAGGCCAACCGTCTAACTTGTCGAGATCGCCCAAAAGCTGATCAGCATAGTCCGTAATCTTAAGAAACCACTGGCGCAGCAGCTTACGCTCCACCTTGGCACCAGAACGCCAAGAGCACCCTTCACTATCTACCTGCTCGTTAGCTAGAACAGTTTGATCAATAGGGTCCCAATTAACAGCGGCCTCTTTTTGATAAGCCAACCCCGCTTCGTAAAACTGCAAAAAGAGCCACTGCGTCCAGCGATAATAGTCTGGCGAACAGGTAGCCACTTCTCGGTCCCAATCATAGGAGAGACCCAGCTCCTTAAGCTGCTCGCGCATTTGGCCAATATTTTGATAGGTCCACTTAGCCGGTGGAATGCCCCGATCAATAGCCGCATTCTCTGCAGGCAACCCAAATGCATCCCAACCCATCGGGTGAAGCACGTTATAACCCTGCATACGCCGCACACGAGCAATTACATCAGTGATTGTGTAGTTGCGCACATGACCCATGTGCAGATTGCCGGAGGGATAGGGGAACATGGACAGGGCATAGAACTTTTTCTGCCCTGGTGTGGCAGGTGTCTTGTCTAGACCCTGCTCAGACCATTGCTGCTGCCACTTTTTCTCGATGTCTGCTGGGTTATATCGAGACTCCACGTTT